>ENA-OYWH01000150-OYWH01000150.1-human-gut-metagenome-genome-assembly--contig:-NODE-150-length-54013-cov-17.206179_pt1 | contig 54013 bp, 41 predicted proteins | sample MGYA00244168_ERZ653393 | MGnify/ENA primary metagenome ERZ653393 (study PRJEB26926, sample SAMN06165164) | human gut metagenome | biome: ENVO:00009003; feature: ENVO:2100002; material: ENVO:00002003...
CGAGATCTAGTACGGTCTCGTGGGCTCGGAGATGTGTATAAGAGACAGACTTAAATATGATGATTATATAGCAGTAAAGTTTTTTATATTGGCACTTATCATAGCTATATGTGGTTGTTGGTTGATAATAAAAACGATTCTCAATTTTAAAGATAAACATAGTAGCTTTGATGACATAATAATGGGATTTGTTTTAATAGTGATTATCATTATATTGTTGATATTGTTATTAAATTATATAACAGTGCCTATATTGAGAGCAATATTAACAGTTATGGCTGTTGTTATAAGTGGAGCGTATTTTATATGTCATTATTAGATATGTGACGGAATCCGTCACCCGGAAAGGAGCAGATATGATATATACGATAGAACAGATTAAGGATAAATGCCGGAAAGTATTTGACAAACAGAATTTTATCAAAGAAGCATATCTGTTTGGTTCTTATGCCAGAGGCGAGGCAACTGAAAAAAGTGATATAGATTTCATGATAGTACTGAACCGTACTGTTGGATTGGAGTTTTTTGGATTATACCATTTTCTTCAGGAGGAATTTGGAAAAAATGTTGATGTTATAAGTGAAAAGGAAGCGTATGAAATAATGCCAAAAAGCATAGAAAAAGATAAGGTGAAAGTGTATTAAATACCGGATACAAATGTGACGGATTCCGTCACAAAAAATAGTATATCGTTCAACCAGTCAGGAAAGGAGAACCGTATGATTAAGATAGATAAGATTAGAAAATGTATGATAACAGCACTTATGGCAATGTCACTTCTTACAGTAACAGCCTGTGGTGCAAAGAAAGATATGGCAAGTAATAAAGCAGCTGCGAATATTGAGCAGTCAACAGAGACTGCAACTGTGGCAAAGGCTAAAGATATGCAGATGCAGGTAAAGGATGCAGATGGCAATACCGTAACACTTACCGGAGACGCAACAATCAATGAAGCCGGGGAAATGGTATTCGAGGGAAAGGATTCAGCTGGTAATGTCGTAAAAGTAACAGGAACGGCAGAAAAGACCGGGGACGGAAGCTTTAAGGTTAAGGAGGCTGCGGTTGCCGGAACAGCAAAGGTTGTAGCAGATAACGGACAGGAGACAGAGGTAAGCAATGAGAACAAGGAAAATGTCACAGTTGACGAGATAAAGGACACAACCACAGAGGTAGTTAAAAATGATACCTCTGACAATAAGCAGGAATCAGGTGGTACGGATATCGGAAAGAATGATAATACAACAGATGTCACAAAGCCAGCAGAAGGAAATAATACTGGCAATACTGCAGAAACACCAGCTCCTGATAATAAACAGGATAATGGAGACAACAGCAATACATCTGATGCCACACCATCAACACCAGAGCATACGCATACATGGAATCCAGTTACAACTACTGTACACCATGAAGCAACAGGTCATTATACAGATGTTGTTGTAGGAACAAGAACTGTGGTTGACAAGGAAGCTTGGGATGAACCAGTGTATGAATATAGAGCATATGCTGTAAAGTGCTTAGGCTGTGGAAGCTTGTTTGATTCAGGAAGAGCTTGGGGAGAACATGCTGCTTATCAAGAAGATGTATTAGATGATTGGTCTCACGGAAGTTATACGGTTTTATATCGAAATGAGCAGGTAGACACAATCCATCATGAAGCAGAGACTCACGAAGAGGATATAAAAGAAAAGCAATGGGTAGAAGATACTGCAGCATATGATGAGACAGTAATTACAGGTTACACATGTTCATGTGGAGCAACTAAATAATTATGTATTGTACATGCTGTTAATAGAAAGTGAGGAGCTATAAATGATTTTACAAGATAAATATGCCATGGATATAGAAGAAAATATCTGGATTGCTAAAAGATTGTTGGTAGATTCGGTATATACATCTGCTAATCTTGAGGGGATAGCAGTAACATTTGCACAGACACAGGATATACTTAACAATGTAAATGTATCTCATCTTACACCTAAAGATATTAATAAAGTGTGTTGTTTAAGGGACGCATGGGAATATATGATAGAACATATTCATGATGAATTAAATATGGGATATCTTATGAATATTCATGAACTGATTGCAAGATTTGATGTTCCATATTCTTATCTTGGAAGGGTAAGAACAGACGATGTTATCATAAGTGGTACAAATTGGAGACCAGAAGTTCATAGCGTAGAATATTATCATAAAGGACTTATGGAACTGCAGGATAATCCCAATGTAACAGACAGGGCAATAAGGACAGGTTTATGGCTTATGCGTTGTCAGGTATTTAAGGATGGCAATAAAAGAATCGGAAGCTTTGCAATAAATAAGATTCTTATAGAAAATGGCAGAGGTATATTTAAAGTTCCTGTAGAGCTTGATGGTACATTTAAGCAGATGCTGGTTTCATATTATGAGAGTAATAATGCAGATGAACTTGCATCATGGATATGTGATAACTGTCTGGATGGAGTTAATAAAATTCAGGTTAAGGATGATATAGAGGCAGAGGCTGATTTAGACGAATCTATAGAAAATCCTGAATATACACCAAGATTATAATTAATGTGACGGAATCCGTCACATCTTTTGGGGAGTAGGGCATGTGCTTTATTCCCTTTTTATATCCTGATGATTAAGATTCAGGATATGTCAATCATTGTATTTAAAAAAGTACAATTCAATGAGACTATTAAAAGTTTGGCATGTATACTATTAAAATTATCCAAAATCTGTAATCCCAGTAAATAAGCGTGAGAACATCATATGTCTATATGTCAAGAACGAGTTTAAAATGAGACTAAATGAGACTAGATGAGACTAATTAGATGTGGTATTCTATACTTGCAAGAAGTGTAAGAAATGACTTCTTGTTTCCGAGTTGGTTGTTAATTGTCGGAATAGTAATTCAGCTCGCCGAAGCAGTCCTCGCAACACTGCTTCGGTCTTTCTTTGTGACGGAATCCGTCACATGTATTTTAATATGACAAGAACCAATTGAATAATAAATCTTAAGGAAATCTTTACCGGATATATGCCGGCAGAGGTTTCCTTTTTTGTTGCAAAAAACAGGAAGGAGAACAGCCATGAGAAGCGTAAGAGACCCACCATGAACAGATTGTTTAAGGCAGTATAAAGACAAAATACAAGAAAGGGGAAAGGTATATTTTATGTTAATGGCATGCAGATAAGACATGAAATATATAATATAATTTATGAAAAGAAGAATAACAGCAGCTCTGCTTACTGCAATTCTTATAATAAGCTGTTTTCCGTCAGGAGTGATGACTACAGTATCAAGAGCTGATGATGCGAAAAAGGAGAATATACTGACAAAGATATCAGAAGATGCAGTATTAAAGTATAATACTGCAACCGGAAGATATGAAGGAACAGCAAAACTGCTGGTCACAGGAATACAGGATGAACAATGCATAGTTCTTAATGTCAATGATATAAGGGATACAAATGGCTGTACGCTTGATGTTACCTTTGTTGACGATGAGGATAAGGAAGAAATGACATATAAAAATGGTGATATAATCACTCTCTTATATGCTGCAAGCAACTATGCATATAATGTAGCCTACAACATTCAGCTTGAAGTAAAGGGAACAGTAAAGAAAGACTACAGAGCATTGGAAATACCAGAACTTTCAGCAGCAGAATGGGAATATGAAATATCAGGTGATACGGTAATACTGGGTAAGTACATAGGAACTAATAAGGATATCGTTCTTTATCCCCAATATTCCATTGCAGGAACAGTCTATAATACCCATATGAAGATTACGCAGTACAAAACGGAATATTATAATGACGGAGATTATGATACAGATGACTGGGAAAATTCAGAAGTATATGATGCAGATGGACCGTTTGTAAATAATACAAAGATAAAATCAGTAAAGTTTCTTGATGGGGTTAAAATTGGCAGTGATACATCCAAAGATATTGTAGTGTGTGCAGATACCCTTAACGATTACAGCAGCGTAGATGGCAGTATAAAGTCAATAGCTGACTCTACTGTATACAATGCACTTGACGAACCAGGGGCGCTTGATATGTATGGCAACAGTACAGTAGAGACAGTTGAAGGTCAGAACATGAAAGCCATGTTTGCCGGATGCACTTCTCTTGAAAAAGTAGAAAACATTCCTGATGATGTAGTGAAGATGGAAAATACATTCAGGGATTGTAAAAAACTTGTAAGTATTACAAACCTCCCATCAAAACTTAAGGATATGGGAAAGACTTTTCAGGGCTGTAAATCTTTAGTTGATGTCCCACAGATTCCGGACGGAGTAATTAATATGAATTCTGCTTTTAGAAATGATATTAACCTCAATCCGTCACACAGGCTGGTGATTCCTAAGACATGTAAAAACCTTATGGAAACATTTGAAAAATGCAATTCTATGGAATTATGTCCGGTTATTTTCCCAGAGACAGAAATTCATAACCTTTATTACAGCTTTTATAACTGCTATGCAATGACAGAACTTCCTGCCATACCTGATACGGTTATTGCGGGAGTGAGAATGTTTATGGGTTGTCGCTCAGCGGAAAAAGTTTATGAAGATAATCCGATTAACATACGAAATATTAATGACCTTAAAGGGGCAGGCATAAATAATTATTCCATTTCTGAAGGCTTGATTGACGCTTTCAGGGGTCTAAAGAAAATCAAAGCTGAAATATATCTGCCACAGATGGACAGTATAGATAACCAGCCTGGTTTTTCTTATGACAACTGGGGAAGCTACGGCAAAAATATATCATATGAATTAACAGTAACCAGCAGTGCAGATGAGGCTCGCAGGTATTATGTGAATAATTCTGGGATTACCAGTAAGAACTTGAGCGGTAAAACGGTACTTAATGACATGATTCTGACAGATGAAAATGCTCATCAGCAGCTTATGGATAAAATGAAAATGCTCAAGCAGATGCCTACCGTTTTCTTAACCAATGGCACAGACTTTAACTCACTGAATCTTGTAAAGGAGATAACAGAAGATATAAAGGAAGTGTATAAGAACGCTGGTTATGCGGTAACTGTTAAATGTGAGAATCGTGGTGCAAAAGCAGACGGATATAAAATAAGGACAACTGAATCAAAGGCTTTATTCTGGGAGACAGCGATACCGGAGGATAATGGCGGAGCAGGAAATTCAGAACTGAAAGTATATCTGCCAGATAACAGCCTGTATGATGATATAAGCAGGCTTGCCAGCGCAGCAGGCACGACAGGCTCATATACAAGCAATATTCTGACAGATAAGTATACTGAATATCCTGATATAACAGTATCTTATACACCGGAGCAGACAGGGGATGATGAACTGATATCACTTGTAAATCTGTCTGTAAGATATTCTCCGGTAAAATATACGGTAAGGTTCTATGATTATGATAAAAGCACTGTTCTGTATTCAGAAGAAGTGCTGCCAGAGGGAGCTGTTACACTTCCAGAATCTCCTAAGAGAAGTGATACGGTAACTGATACATCAGTTATTTCATACACCTTTTTTGAATGGAGAGACTGCTTAACAGACAGTCCGGCTGGGCTTGATGCGGTTGACAGAGATATGGATGTATATGCTGCATACACAGAAAGCGTAACCTATACAACAAAGCTTACACTGGAATACTACACCGTTGCAGACCTTGAAAAAGGCGTGTATGATACAGTTCCGTATGAGACAGTGGTTACGGATTATAATGAAGAAATAAAGACGAGCAGTTATATACCGGAAGACATTGTTATACATACAGCCACAGCAGCCGGCTTTGACAATACGCAGACATGGAGCTTTGATAAATGGCTGCCTGATACAGAATACCAGCTTACAGGCAGATTCACCGGAACAGATAATTTAACAGTCAAGCTGTATGCAAAGTATAAGCTCGCAAGTGAATCTTACATAAGTACAGAGGAGCTTGACAGAATTTATATAGCAAAGCAGCCGGATAAGACATTATATATTGTAAATGAATGCTTCGATAAGACAGGTCTTGTTGTAGATGCAGTATATAAACAGACATGGAATGACGGACATGTGACATACAGGACAGAATATAACACAACATATGATGTTGATACTTCAACAGAGCTTACGCTTATGGACACAAAAGTAATCGTAAGTAAGACAGACAAAGGAATAACTAAAACGACAGATGTGGCAATAACTGTAGCTGATGAGATAGTAAACACAGAGTTAGACAGTATCAGTATTGCTAATCATGCAGATAAACTTAGTTACATTAAGGGTGAGAGCTTTGATAAGACTGGACTCGTCGTAGATGCTGTATACAAGAATACATATCGTTCAGGAAATATAACATATACAGTTAAGCCGAATGTAGCATACAGTGTTGATACTGCAAAGAGTCTTATTCCTGATGATGTAAGTATGGATATAATTTTTACGGACAACGGCATTACAAAGCATACGGAAGAGAATATTACCGTAAAGGATATATTCTGCGTAAACTATTATTCATATGACCGTAAAACATTAATAAAGACGGATATGGTGGTAGAAGGAGAGGATTCTGCAGCTCCTGTTGCACCGGAGAGAGCAGACTTTGTAACTGATACATCAAGAACGGCATATACATTTCTTGAATGGAGAGATGCCATTACAGATACAGCGGCAGTTCTTAAAGACATAACCGGAAATATGAATGTATATGCTGCATATACAGAAACCATAACATATACAACAAAGCTTACACTGGAATACTACACTGTTGTAGACCTTGAAAAAGGTGTGTATGATACAAAGCCTTATGAAACTGTGGTTACGGATTATAATGAAGATATAAAGATGAGCAGTTATATACCGGAAGACATTGTTATCCATATAACTACTGCAGACGGTGAGAAGATACAGACATGGAGTTTTGATAAATGGCTTCCTGATACAGAATACCAGCTTACAGGCAGATTCACTGGAACAGATAATGTAACCATTAAGCTATATTCAGAGTATAAGCTTGCAGGTGAATCATATGTAAACAAAGAGCCGGAAGACATTGAAGAAGCAGAGGAAACAGAAGAAGCGGAAGAGACAGTTAAGACAGGTGATGACATGACTGCCAGAATGTATATATGGCTTTTTGTGCTATCAGCAGCTTTGATAGGCATGGTGACAACGGTTTCCAGACAGACACAATCCATCATGAAGCAGAAACTCATGAAGAGGATATAAAAGAAAAGCAATGGGTAGAAGATACTGCAGCATATGATGAGACAGTAATTACAGGTTACACATGCTCATGTGGAGCAACTAAATAACAATTAAATAATTGTGACGGAATCCGTCACATATAATGAGACAAGTTTTAACTTGCATTATAAATAATAAGGAAATCTTTACTGGATATATTCCAGTAGGGGTTTCCTTTTTTGTTGCAAAAAATCAGGAAAGGAAACGGATATGAAAAGTGTAAGAGACCCGCCAGAGTAATAAAGGTAAAAGAGTAACTAACGCACATGTGACGGATTCCGTCACGGAAAGGAACATTATAATGAAAAAGGGAAAGAGAAAAAGGCATGCATTGCTTGAAAAAGTAATGTCAGGTCTGATGTCGGCACTTATGATAATAACAACAGTGCTGACATGTATAACCCCTATTACTGCAAAAGCAGAAGGGTCTAACTATACTCTTATAAGTCTTGGAGAAGAAAAATGGTATGATGATGTGTTTTCTGGTTATGATGATTCCATGGGACACTGGAAGACATACCATTTTACTGTACAGGACGATTATGGGAATGAGTATGAGGCTATATGTATTGAACCGCATAAGGATACACCAAGGGAGAGTGAAACATTTACAGCAACAACAGAGTATGGAACAGATGATATAGAAGCAAGAGCAATGTTCTGGGCTGTAGGAGCTGGATGGAATGATGAAGACTGGGGTGTGCTTAAAGATTATCCTTATGAATTAAGATGGATTATAGCCCATCACACAATTGCCCTTGCAAACGGACAGGATGACTGGAATACACCTTTAAATGGTAATGGCACATTCTTGGGTGATGGGGAAGGAAAGCTTGGCTGGGAATTGTGCCAGGAGCTTCTTAATATAGCATCCAATATAAGTCCTTCATCTGTAGGATACGAGTGCAGTCTTACATATCTTTCAAACGACTCCAGAACTAATCAAAGTCTTGGAATATATAATGATACTCCAGTTAAGGAATTTACCGGAAGTGTAAGATTCCACAAGGAATCAGCAATGCCATCCATATCAGAGGGTAACAGCTGCTATAGTCTTGCCGGAGCTGAAATATCCGTATATTCAGATTCAGGCTGTACAGATTTGCTTGATACCCTTACGACAGGAGAGGACGGATATACAGGTTATTACAGCACAACATTCAGGGAAGGTGAAAGTGTAACACTTTACTTCAAGGAAACAAAAGCACCAAAAGGTTTCCTTATAAATGATGAAGTGCGTTCGATAACACTTGATTCAGAAGACAGCTACACTGAAACAATAACAGACATGCCGGGCAATGACCCTATATCACTTGTGTTATCAAAAAGAACAGCAGATGGACACGGTTCTGGTAACACAAGACTTGAAGGGGCAGAGTACACAGTAAAGTATTATGATGCTTTATCAGACACAGACCCAGCACAGTCAGGAAGCACAGCTAAGTATACATGGGTGTTTAAAACAGATGAAAAAGGTAGAATACAATTAACGCCAGATTATTTATTAAGCGGCAGTGATGGATTAATTACGAACTTTACATATTCATATACATTGCCAATTGGTACAATAACCATTCAGGAAACAAAATCACCAGAAGGATATCTGCTTAATGATACAGTGTATGTAGCAAAGACTGATATAGTTAACGGAACAGTCAGAACAACCAACCTTCCAACAGATGACAAGGCAGCGCAGGAGACTCCGTATGAAGGAACTATTAGCATCCAGAAATTCTTAGGTGGCAGTAATGCAGTAAAGGCTTCTGAACCTGATGCAGAGTTTCAGATTTATCTTAAATCTGCAGGAAGCTATGATGCATCACCAGAAGATTCAAGACAGACAATCACAACAGATGCCAACGGATATGCAGTAACAAAGCGTCTTCCATATGGTACATACACAATTCATCAGACCAAAGGTAATAACAAGTATTACTTTATTAATGATATTGATGTGACAATCAGTGATAATAATGCCAATTACCATAAGATTCTTGAAAATACTCCGATAGAATTTTATCTTAAGATGGTAAAAAAGGACGCTGATACTGGCAACACAGTAAATGTAGCAGGTGCAACCTTTGAACTGTATGATGAGAACGGCTCGAAGGTATCATTTAAGACAATGACATCAGCCGGAGTACAGACCTTTGACAGCTTCACAACCAATGAAAACGGCTGCGTATATACACTGGAAAAGCTTCTTAAGGGTAACTATACCCTTGTAGAGACTAAAGCACCAGAAGGATATGTACTTGATTCAACTCCGGTATCATTTACGGTATCTGAAAACACATATACAGAAGATGGCGGAACTGAAATTGTTGTGGTTGAAAAGGCAGATAAGGCAGTAACAGGACAGCTTACAGTTACAAAGGTCGGTGAGGTGCTTGATAAGTGGGATGCCGCAACAGCAGACAATGATAATCACTTTGTCTATAAGAAAGCCAATATCCAGGGTGCGTCATTTACCCTTACTGCAAAGGAAGACATAAAGACAGCAGATAATAACGGATATGCTTACAGGGCTGGTGATGTAGTAGCAGAATTTACTACAGGAGCTGACGGAAGCTCTGTAATAGATAACCTTCCATTAGGAAGCTATGTATTAACAGAGACAAAAGCACCTGCAGGCTTTGTTATTGATACAGACCCGGTAGATGTAACATTTACATATGCAGGACAGACAGTGGATATTGTTAAGGATTCCAAGACTGTAGAAGATGAAAGACAGAAGATTGCAGTGGATGCAAACAAGACAGATGCTGCAACAATGAACCCTCTTCTTAATACAGTATTTGCCCTTTATGCAGATGAGGATATTGTTAATCATGACGGCACTGTAATAATTAAGAAGGGTGCAATGATTGAGAGACAGACCACCAATGCATTAGGAAAAGCCGTATTTGTTTCGGACCTTCCATTAGGCCATTACATTGTAAAAGAGATAGATTCTCCTACAGGCTATGGAAACAGGTTTGAATCAAAGACAATAGATGCAGCATATAAGTCACAGACTACAAAGGTGCAGACATTTTCATATTTCTTTGAGGACGACCATACAGAGATTGTAAGAACACAGGCAACAGATACAGCAACAGGCACACATCAGGGTGCTTTGAGTGCTGACAATAAATATGTTGTTTACGATCATGTTGAGTGCGACAATCTTTTTCCGGGAAAGACTTATACACTAAAGGGAGCATTAACAGATAAGGATACCGGAAAGACACTTAAGGATATCAATGGAAATGATGTGACGGATTCCGTCACATTTAAGGCAACAGGAGTAAAGCAGACAGTTACAGTAACATTCAGTTTTGAGGCAGAGCTTGCCGGAAAGACACTTGTGGCATATGAAAACATGTTCCAGGATGGAAAGATGATATATACACATGCAGATATTGATGATACAGAGCAGACAGTGTATTATCCTGAAATCCATACAACAGCAACGGATAAAGCTTCACAGACACATACAGGAACTGTTGATGAGCAGACAACTGTAATAGATAAGGTTGACTATAAGAATCTTATTCCAGGCAGCACATATGAGGTATCAGGTGTCCTTATGAATCAGGAGACAGGTGCAGCACTTCTTGATAAAGATGGAAAAGAGATTACAGCTAAGACAACCTTCAAGGCTGAAAAGGCTTCCGGCAGTGTTGAGCTTGCCTTTACATTTGACAGTACCCTGCTTATTGGGAAATCAGTGGTAGCATTTGAAGAGCTTTATAACGAGAATATCAAGGTTGCTTTCCATACAGATATCAGGGATGAAGGACAGACGGTACATTACCCTGAAATTCATACAACAGCAACAGATGCAGTCACAAAGACACATACTGCAGCACCGGATTCAAAGACAACCATTATAGATAAGGTTGATTATAAGAATCTTGTACAGGGAGAGTCTTATGAAGTATCTGGTATCATTATGGATAAGACCACAGGAGAAGCACTTACCGATAAGAATGGAAATACAATAACATCAAAGACAGCATTTAAGGCAGAAAAAGCAGACGGAAGCATTGATGTGACATTTACATTTGACAGTACACTCCTTGAAGATAAATCTGTTGTAGTATATGAAGACCTTTACAGTGGAAATGCAAAGGTGACTTCACATGCAGATATAACAGATGAAGGACAGACAGTTAATTTTCCTAAGATTCAGACAACAGCAACAGATAAGAATACTTTCACACATACAGGAATGATTGCGGAAAAGACAACCATAACAGATAAGGTTGATTACAGCAATCTTACGATTGGAGAGAAGTATAAATTATCAGGAGTTCTTATGAATCAGGAAACTGGAAAGAAGCTTCTTGATAAGAATGGAAAAGAGATTACATCTGAAAAAGAGTTTACAGCAGAAAGCAAAAACGGAAGCATTGATATAGAATTTACATTTGACAGTTCGCTGCTTGCCGGAAAGACAACTGTAGTGTTTGAAGACCTTTATAATGAGAATGTCAGAGTTGCTTTTCATACAGACATAAAGGATGAAGGACAGACAGTACATTACCCTGAAATCCATACAACAGCAACAGATGCTGCCACAAAGACACATACTGCAGCTCCTGATGTAAAGACAACCATAACAGATAAGGTTGATTATAAGAATCTTGTAGCCGGAAACAGTTATGAGATTAAAGGTGTTCTTATGGATAAGACTACAGGAAAGGCACTTCTTGACAAGGACAAGAAAGAGATAACAGCTACAAAGAAGTTTACTGCTAAAAAGCCGGATGGAACAGTTGAACTTGCTTTTACATTTGACAGTTCATTGCTTACCGGTAAATCAGTTGTAGTCTTTGAAGACCTTTATAATGAGAATGTCAGAGTTGCTTTTCATACAGACATCAAGGATGAAGGACAGACGGTTAATTTCCCTGAAATCCATACTACAGCGACAGATAAGACTACAGGAACACATACCGGTGTGGTTGATGAAAAGACCACAATAACAGATAAGGTTGATTACAGCAATCTTACTGTTGGAGAAAAGTATAAGGTATCCGGTGTTCTTATGAACCAGGAGACAGGAGAAAAACTTCTTGATAAGGATGGAAATGCGATTACATCTGAAAAGGAATTTACTGCAAAAAGCCGGAACGGAAGCATTGACATTGAATTTACTTTCGACAGCTCACTATTTGCCGGAAAGACAACGGTAGTGTTTGAAGAACTTTTTAATGAAAAAATTAAGGTTGCCTCACATGCTGATATTAAGGATGAAGGACAGAGTGTACATTTCCCTGAGATACACACTACTGCAACTATTGACAGTGCAAAGAGCATTACGGAAAAAGGAAGCGTAATACTTAAGGATGTTGTTGATTATAAGAATCTTATAGCCGGAAAGACATATGAGGTAAAGGGTGTCCTTATGAATCAGGAGACAGGCGAGAAGTTCTTAGATAAGGATGGAAACGAGATTACAGGTTCAGCATCATTTACAGCACAAAAGGCAGATGGAAGTGTTGATGTAACATTTACATTTGACAGTTCGCTGCTTGCCGGAAATACAATAGTAGTCTTTGAAAATCTGTATGAGAATAATGTCAAAGTTATAGGACATGCAGATATCAATGATGTAAACCAGACTGTTGAGATAGTAAAAACAGGTGATACATCAAATGCATACATATATGCACTGATTGCACTGATATCACTTGCGGTCATGGTAAGCCTTGTAATGATAAAAAAGAGCAGAAATCATAATTAAAATGTGACGGAATCCGTCACAATATCCTTCATTATAAGGATTAAAATATATCACACATTCATGGCAGGTGCTTAATCGCATCTGCCATTTTTAGAAAGGAGAGCATATGCAGTATCGAAATAATGCAGAAGTTCCGTTTAGTGCATATATCACTAATCTTGGGAAATACACAGAGGGCAGAACGGAAGGTGAGTGGGTGGATTTTCCGACTACCAAAGAAAAGCTGCAGGAAACTATGAAGCGTATCGGAATAGGTGACAAGCGGGCTGATGGAACAGTTTATGAAGAAATATTCATAACAGATTATGACTATAACTTACCGGAGCTGGTACAGCTTAATCTTGGTGAATATGAGAATATCAACCAGCTTAACTATCTGGCAAAGAAGATAGATGAGATAGATGATAACATGCAGAGCCAGTTTCAGGCTGCGGCAGATATATTTGGTACAAGCATAGACCAGCTCATTAACCTTACAGATAATCTTGATAAATTTACACTCTATGAGAATGTAAAAAATGATGAAGATTTTGGAATTAAGCTCATTAATGATGATGAGAGGAAAGTTCCTGAATGGCTGCAGGATTATATTGACTATGAAGCATATGGAAGAGACGAAGCAATAAACAGGGGCGGTCTTTATTCTGAATATGGCTACATAGAACAGACATCAGGTATTGAGGAATACTATAAGGGTGTGGCTGATATTCCGGTAGAAGACTTTGTATTACTTCCTGACGATAAGAAAATGGCAGAAAACATAGAGACAATGAAAGATGTGTTATCTGCTACAGATGCGATTCTGTCAGAACAGAAGCAGACTGCAGAAACTAAAAATGTGACGGAAACCGTCACGGATGATATATCGGAGGAAGTGGATGAAGAACTGGAAGAGCAAGATATTGAACATGGAATATGCATGTAGAAAGGAGATGTGCGATGTTTTGTAATAAATGCGGTACAGAAAATCCGGAAGAAGCAATGTTTTGCAGTAACTGTGGTAACAACATGAAGCAGAGAAGCAATTCCGGCATATTAAAGCTGGAAAAAGCAGAAGCACAAGATGAAAATGTGACGGATTCCGTCACACAGGACAATGATGGCAGTAAGGATGATGGTGTTACTGAAAGCCTTACTCCTGAAATGCTTTCTGAAAACACAAAGGCAAAGGAAGAAAAGCAACTTGCACAGATAGTTGTCGAAATGAGAGCAGAGAATAAGCAGGCAGTACCTAAGAAGGGCTGGTATATATATTCGTTAATGTCTGCCATTCCGGTAGCCGGCTTTATCTTTTTTGCGGCTAAAAAGCGTGAGAAGAATGAGAATAAGAAAAACTTTGCAAAAGCAGGTTTTGTGATTAATCTGATTCTTTCACTGGTGATTCTTATTACTGCCGGATTAATCTTATATTTTTCTTTCGGTGGAAAAATCACACTGCCTAAGAAGCATACAGAAAAGGTGACAGAGGTAGCGGTGGAAGAGACAAAAGCGGTAGAAAGCAGTGCAGTGAAAACATCATCACCCAATGCATCATCAGGTACAGCACAGCAGACAAGTCCGGTAAAAAAGACAGAGCCTGTAAAAAGCTATTCTTATGATAAGAACAGTAAAACATTTACATTTGAACTGAATGGAAATACCTTTAAATATCCTGTCAGTGCAGCGGCAATAAAAGACCTTGGATACATATATGTAAGCAATACACTGTCAAGCGAGACAACAACGCTTGATATGTATACTGATGCATATAAGAGTACGATAATGGTTAAATACAACGCCAAGGCAGGAAATACATCTGACTGCTATGCACTTGCTGCAGAACTAAAGGAAGGTTCAACCTTTATGGGGCTGTCTGCCAGAACAGATTATGCTGCATTAAAGGAAGCCTTTAAAAATGCAGACAGGGAGGTACAGACTGATTACAGGTCTGATACAGGAACAGGAATAATACAGTACATGTTCGGTGACAGAAGAATATCAGTAACAATGAATAACGGATATGTCACAGGAGCAACAATAGAGTAAATTAAAAGAAACGAGGTAAATCAGTATGAGAAGAGGAATAAGTCCGGTCAAAGTATTAGCATTAATAGGAGTAGTTATTATAGCACTTGTGTTGTGCCTGGTATTATCAAGAGTCATAGTTGGTATCAATCCGGGTGTATTAAAGAGATGGTTTGGAATGATATTTTTCTTTATGTTTCTTGTAGTTGCAGGAATAGGAGTATTTCTTGTCGGCAGGTATGTAGGCAGGGACAGATAGGATAATAATAATTAAAATGTGACGGAATCCGTCACAGGATGCATTAAAGGGTCTGATACCGGAAAGGTACAGGCTCTTTTTTAGTACCGTCAAGCCGTAAGGCAGAAAGGATGATTAAATGAAAACACAGAAAATTAAACTTAATGAAACACAGAAGAAGGCAGTACAGTTTTTAATACTGGCTGCACTGGTAAGCGTAATTATATTTGTACCACAGCTCAGGGTTCTTGCAGATGATGGCGCACAGGATGGTGCAGCCATTGTTACAGGAGCATTTAGTAATCTTATAGCAATCGTTACTGCACTGATAAGCTCAATCGGTGCAATAATCCTTTTATGGGCATTCTTTGAAGTGGGAGTATCAATGCAGTCACAGGAAGGAACAATGCAGGCTATGGGATTCAAGAGAGTAGGCGGTGGTCTTGTAATGACACTTGCACCACAGCTTGTAAGTGCAATTATCGGATAGAAAAGTGTATTGCTGTTTACGATCGTAAGCAATGCACATATGTATTACAGAAATAATGATTAAGAGAGGCAGGTGTTTAGCGGCATCTGCCTCTCTTAGAAAGGAGAACCAATGAACATATTAATAAATCCGGTAGCACTGGCGGCAGCTCCGCAGTGGGTAATTGACCTGTTATCCGGCGGCTCAGTATATACCATAGCACAGGAATTGTGGAATTTTGTTATGGGAATAGCATATACGCTCATGGGTAAAAATGTTACTTCATTTACCACTCCGGCAATTAATGCAATTGCACAGGCACTTGGTCTTGGTGGCAATATTGGCGCATGGGATTATATAAAGAATACGGCGTTTCCGTTGTTCATGTCTATGGGTGCAGTGTTCTTAAATATGTTTACCCTTATAGGTTTCTGCCGTCAGGCAAGCAACCTGAAAGAAGGAATAACAATGGAAGCATGGATAGAACTTTTCATAAAGCTTGTAATTGCCAATATCCTGATGACAAACTGCCTTGATATAATGCAGGAATTTACCGGCTTTGCAATCACAACAACCAAGGTGCTGCTTCCAAAGGGAGTACCTACTGTAATAGGCGGTGATTATGATGCCGGATTCAGACTGGCAATGCTGATGCTTGCACCTATATATCTTATCATATCCGGTGTATGCTCAATCACTGTTCTTATTGAGATACTTGGAAGATTCTTAAATCTGTTCATGCTGATGGCGGTTGCGCCTCTTGCACTTTCTACACTTGCAGGAGGAAGAGGACTTGAAAATTCAGCTATAGCGTGGTTTAAAAGCTTTCTTACTAATGCGCTGCAGATAATAATAATAGCACTTGTAATGCAGCTGTGCGCCGGACTTAATGCAGGTCTTACAGGCATGTGTAATACAGGTCTTTTAGCCTCATGGTTTGACGGAGCTGTAGCAGTGATATTATCACTTATATTCATGCCGTTTATGGCAACCGCAGTAAAATCAAGCGACAACTTCTTAAAGAGGGCATTTGATTTAAGATAATTATTGTGACGGATTCCGTCACACAGAAAGGAATGAAAGCAGATGAAAATTAACATAAATAAGGATTTCCTGAAAGAGTATAAAAACGATTTCTGGAAAGGCTTTTCTATGACAGATATTATACATATTGCAGAAGGTTTTCTATGTGCGGGTGCTGTTGTTGCCGGGCTTGTGCTTGGGTTTAAGATACCGATAACGATAGCGATATATTGTGCAGTGCCTGTAGCTGCACCAGTCATATTCATAGGCTTTTACAAGTATCAGGGCTATTTATCAGTCAAAGAGCTTGTGAAGGAATATATGTATACAGGCAATACTAAAAGACTTCTGTATGAATCGGAAGAGACAGAACCAGACAGAAGATTCAGGATTACAACAAAGGAGGCTTAACCATGGCATTTTATATGAATCCGGCGAAAAGATTCAGTGACAGCATAACACTTACTGCAGCACCAGTAAAAACACCTAAGAACACCAGGGAATCATTGTTTATACATAAGGCATATCCTAATGGCATATTCCAGATTGAAAAGGGAACTGGCAGGGGTGCTGTACTTTATGACAGATGTTACACATTTACAGATATATCATATGTCAATAAAGATGATGAGGATAAAGCAAATGTCCTTCTTTCCCTGATGGATTTCTTAAAGGGAATGAGTTCATCATTTAAGATAACAGTGTCTAACCAGTATCAGAACATGACACAGTTCGTTAATGACATATTCACAGATATTAACAGGAGTGATTATCCGGAAGTAAGCAAGGGAATAAGCATGTGGATTAAAGAGAAGATGGAAGATTCTGACCTGCACGACTTAAACCGGGTGCTTACCCTTACAATAACAGTCAGGACAAGAACATATGATGAGGCAAGAAGCTACTTTCTTGCAATGGATACGGAGCTTGAAAGACTGTTTGGCGCAATGAGGAGCATAATAGTACCAATGAAGGCTGAACAGAGGCTTAACATGATTCGCAATTTCTTCTATCAGGAAGAAAAGAAGGAATATGATTTCAGCCATGATGCATTGTATGATGTCATTCCTGTATCAGTAGACCAGTACAGGGATTTCCTCATGTTTAATAATGACACATATGTATCAGTGCTGTTTGCCAGGGATTATGATACAGCACTTGATGAGGGAAAGCTTATACATACGATATCTGATACAGCTTACCAGTCCTTTGTGACAATAGATTATGCGCCTGTTGAGCATGCGGTAACAAGAAGCATGTTAAGAAGTGCATATGGAAACAACGAGAGGGCAATCAGCCAGGAAGCTGATTCCAAGAAGAGCAACAACCAGTCTGTTACCGGAATATCCTACAACAAGAAAAAAAAGAAAGCAGAGCTTGAAGGATATATGGACCAGCTGGATGATGATTCAGAGGAATGTATACAGGCAGGTCTTTTAGTTGTTGTTACCGCTGGAAGTGAGGATGAGCTTGCTGCAAGGATAGAGTCAATACAGCGTACAGGAAAGAACGCAGGAGCATATCTTGAGACATATAATTATGTGCAGCTTAAGGCATTTAATACAGCACTTCCAGCGGGTGTAAGACAGGTAAAGAAGATGCGAAGCTTTTACACATCTTCCCTGGTAGCACTGCAGCCGTTCTTTGCACCGGAAGTTACAGAACCGGGAGGAATATTTTACGGAATCAACAACACTACCAAGAATCTTGTGTTTGCCAACCGTAAGACATTAACCTCTCCTCATGGAATAATAATAGGACCGACAGGAAGCGGCAAGAGTTATCTTATAAAGGAGACAGAAATAACCCAGACACTTTTATCCACAGATGATGATATTCAGATAATAGACCCGCAGAATGAGACACAGAATGTATGCGCCATGTACGGCGGTCTGTTCCTTGATTTCACACCTAAATCAGATATACATATAAATCCTATGGAAGTACCGTTAAGCCTGTTTAAAGCCGGAACAAAGAAGGACAAGGAACTGTTTATTGCGGATGTTACAAAATGGGCGACAAGCTTCACGGAATCTGTAATGAAAAAGATTGTATATACGCAGGAACACAGCAACTTCATAGAGCAGGCAGTACAGAAGGTGTATGAGAAAGTCTTTGCAGGAAGGACGCTGATTCAGCCAACAATTAAAGACGTGCGTAAGGAGTTAATGAGCCTTGAGGAAGCCAATGATAATAAGCATGATAAAGCAATAATACATGAGATGGTAAACTGCCTTTACAGCTATACGGAAGGTGTGTATGACATGTTTGCTTATCCGTCTGATGTGGATATAAGCAGCTACAGACTTGTTGCGTTCGGACTTAAGAATGTTGATGAGAATTACTGGCAGCCAGTAATGATATCAATAATGTTCTTCCTTTCAATCAGGATGAATTATAACCAGGAGCTGCAGAAAGCTACAAGGCTTGTTGTTGATGAAACGCAGGTCGTAACAAAGAATGCTTCATCAGCACAGATACTTCTTGATGCAGTAATCACATATCGAAAATTTGGAGGAATAGTTACTCTTGCAATGCAGAATCTTACAAGGGCACTGGAAAATCCTGATTTAAGGGATATGTTTCAGAACTGTGGGTACAAGATGTTCTTCCAGCAGGCAGGAGAAGATGCAGAAAGGCTTTCAAAGATACAGGATTTGACAACGGCAGAGTACGAAGCATTAAAGAGTGACAGACCCGGAAGGTCGGTGATGGTATGGGGCAAGAAGGTAATAATTTTAGACAGCCTTATGAGTAAAGATAATCCTCTCTATGAAGTCTTTTCAACAAACTTCCATGAGAAAGCCGAAAAGGCACGACAGGAAAAAATGAAGGAAGCTGCAATGAAAGAGGCTGCATATGGGAATTAATTTTGCTGATGAAAAAGTGAATATAAAATCGACAGTACAGTTTGGTTCAAAGAGAAAAATAACTAATCCGGTTCAGGAAGAGATAAGAAAAAGCGGATTAAAAATACCGAAGCCTGAATACGAAAAACTGTCTGTAGAAAATTATATGACAGAAGAAGAATACAAAGCTTTTTCGACACTTCCACCGTCACAGCAAAAGAGGGCATTTGAAGTCTTTAAACAGTCGCCGGAGTATAAAAGGTTTAAGAAAAATCTTGATGCACAGACAAAAATATTTTCAAAGGATGTGACGGATTCCGTCACATTTTTTGAAAGCAACATGGATACTGCAGGTTCAGATAATACCCGGACCGATAATAAAAAGCGCAGAAGCAATTCACATGAAGATGCAGAAAGCAGAGGATATTCCTTAAGGACTTCTGATGATAATTCAATGAACATAAGCCGTCAGGAAGCATTAAAAACTTCAACAGAGAGTGCAGAAAATGCAGGAAAGCAGGCGGCAACAGCAGCCAGAACCGGAGCAAAAACAGCGGCCCAGACTGGAGCTGCCGCCGGCACCGGAGGAGCAAGTGAAGTGGCAAAGGCGGCTACGGAGGCAGTTAAAAAATATTCTGATACATTAAAGGAAGCTGCAGCACAATCTGAATCAGAGCCTGCGGATTACGAGACAGAACATTCATCTGATATTGCAATATCAAAATCAGATATGGGAGTTATACAGAAAATAACAGCGGTAATCATGGCATTTGCAGCAGCTTTAATATCACAGCTTGGAATTGTTTTTATTCCACTGCTTATTGTGTTAGCTGTTGTTATAGTGATTGTTTCGCTTCTTGTTGCACTTATATCATCAATTGCCGGAGCTGTTAGGGACGCATCATCTGCACAGGTCATTGCAGGATTATACAGACAACTTTTATCAGATAATACAATAAGCTATTCTGATGAAGTAAAAGATGCTGCAGCAAATGAAAAGATAGAAGACTATGTGAATTATCTTATGGCAATAATGGAAGTTGAATCACATGGAATAGGAACTGATGTTATGCAGTCCTCAGAATCTGCAGGACTTCCCCCTAACAGCTTTAAGACACCACAGGAGTCGATTGCACAAGGTTCAAAATATTTTGCTTCATGTGTAACAAAAGCCTCTGAAAAAGAGTGTGACATAAATACAGCAATACAGGCTTACAATTATGGAACAGGTTTCATTGATTATGTGGCTGAAAATGGAAAAGTGTACACACTTGATTTGGCAATTGCATTTGCAGAGGAAAAATCCGGAGGCAGACAGGTTGATTATAAAAACCAGATAGCCATTGATTACAATGGTGGATGGCGTTATGCCTACGGAAATATGTTTTATGTACAGCTTGTTAATCAGTACATATACAATTATAAAAATACAACGGTGCAGAAAATTGTTGACGAAGCAATGAAATATTCCGGCTGGGATTACATATCCGGTGGAAGCACTCCTGATGATGGAGGCTTTGACTGTTCGGGTCTAGTACAATATGTATACGGTCAGGCAGGCATAGATTTACCGAGACTTGAAAAGGAACAGTTTGAAGTTTGTGAAGAAATTGAAGCAGACAAGGCAGAGCCGGGTGATTTGATTTTTTATAAAAATGAAACCTCTGATGGGGAGATAGGACATGTGGCAATCTACCTTGGAAACGGAAAAGTTTTTGAAGCAGGAGACCCGGTTGGAATATACAGTGCAACAGATGAGTGGCATAAAACGAACCAGCTTCATGTCGGAAGAGTGAAAGGAATTGAAGATGCTGGCAGTGAAAGTGATGATTAAAAGTGAAAGGACTAAACGGACATGACAGATAAAATTTTAGCAAAGATTAATACAGAATATGAACTGTTCTTCATGCAGATGATGAGCTGTACAAAAGAACTTCTGTACTCACGAAGCAGAGAGATTGAAACGAAAAAAGCTATCACATCTTTCTTAAGAGACGAGGTGAAAAATAATAAAGACATCAAGCTTATAAGGATGAGTACATCAATCAATCTTCTTGACGAGTTTTACAGATATGCAACAGACCATGAAGATATTTCTCTGGATGAAGCAATGAAAATTTATATGAAAAATTACACGGATTAATTTAAGCCCCCTAAAAAAATCGGAAGATTTTTTTAAGAAAATATTTAAGACCTTTTTCAAGAATACGCAAAAACCGGAGCGCAGATTTTTAAAATCAGCGTTCCGGTTTTTAGAAAATTTAAGGAGAAAATTTTCATGAATGAAAATAAAAGTGTGATGAAAAAATGTAAATATCTGTGCCATGTGCTGTGCCAGAGGGTCTTAGGGATACTCCCTAACAAGGTTGCAAGCCACTTTTTAAGGGGCGATTTTGTATGACAAAATGCGTATCTTGCAAAAAGAAGTAGGAAAAATTGTGGAAAAAGTGTAACAGAGGGCGAAAATGTAACAAAATCTGTTACACGCAGACAGGCTCTGTGTTACAGGGGTGTAACAAAAATGTAACAGGGTGTAACAGTGTAACAGGCATGTAACAAAAATGTAACAGCACATGTTACACATTTTGTTACAGATGTAACAGGCAACGATAAGAAAGGAGACAGTGAAAATGTCAAGGTTAGTAAGAGTATCTGATGATATCTACAGTGCGTTAGAAATCATGCAGCCGGATGGGTGGAGCATGCCGAAAACAATTGATGCAATGCTTCGTCCTGTTATCAATGCAATAAGCAGAGTAGTAACAGAAAATGGAGATTCACAAGAAGAATTTCCAGTAAGGGTTAAAAAAATTACAGAAGAAATTATTGAGGTTCTTCCACAGGTTCTGTCACAGGATGAAGTGAAAAATGATTCGGAAATTTTTGAAGAACCAGATGAAAACATTTCATCAGAGGAACTGGAAATTGTCTATGAAGAAATCGAAAAGTTAAAGCAGAAGGTGAAAATAATTGAAGAAAAAATATCCGGCGGCTGCATTGAAAATATATCCGAACCGGAGAAAAATCTTCTAAAACTTTTTGCAGCGACACCTACAAAGGAGTCTCCCAGTTGTACCGGATTCTTTGGAGAGCCGTATGTAGAAGCTGCACCGGATGAGATAAGATATTATACGCAGTATGTAACGAAAAGGATTCCGGCAAGCCTCCCATCCAGCAACGGATGGAACAACTTCTGCTGGACACTCGATATAGAAAAGCATCAGGGAGCATTGCTTAGAAATGCAGAAAATATAATTGCAAAGTTTTCAGTTCCTGATAAAAAGATAATGATTACATCTGATGAAATGGTGTTCGTCTGGTATGACTTTGAAGGAACATTTGATGAAATGATTACAGAGTGTGAGAAGCGTGTTGCAAAAAAATATGCAGGAAGGGAAACACTCTGGATTATGAAAGGACTATCACATATGACAACACCACAGCGTGATGAGTTAAGATTCAGACAGCAGATAGTAAATAATGAAATGAGAAAGAGAGGATTAAAAGAATATGACACTGTCAGCATTATCTAAAAAGATTGAAAAGGTTGAAAATGAAATTAGCAAATATCAGAAAATTATTTCTGACAAGAAAAAGGAACTTGCTGAATTGAAAAAGCAGCAGCATCTGTTACAGGTGCAGGAAAAACAGAAGATGGGAGAGAACTTCATTTCCACTCTGGAAGAAAAACTTGGAACAGAAGTGACAGACGAGATGCTTAAGAAATTTCTTGCGATTGCAAACGAAAACGCAGGTGAAAGTTCAAAAGTTTCTAATGAAAATGATGATAATAATTCTGAAAGCATTAATGAAAGCACGACAGAAAATATGACGGACTCCGTTACATATAATCATCAGACATACTAAATAAATTGCATGACAAAAATGGGATGGCAGAAATAAATGCCATTCCATTTTTTACTGCAGGAAGGATTGATGTATGGATAAAAAGGAAGGTCGGCACAGCATAAGAATCATTGTGCGCATGACAGAAAATGAATACGAAAAGTTTGATACACTTTATAAAAAAGCGAAAGAAAAATCGGACGGATTAAGAAAGAGTGACTTCATGAGGTCGCAGCTAACTTATGAAAATAATGAAAGACAATTGAAGGAAATCATGAACGAACTCCGCAAGCTCCGCACAGAATTTCATCAGGGGTTATTAAGACTTACCGCATATAATGACAAGGAATCTGTTGAACACATGAAAGAACTTCTTACCCAGGCTGATGAAAAGATAGATGATATTAAAATAAGACTGGAGGCAGTAGATGGCGACAACGATACTTAAAAATATAAAAGAAGCCGCAAAGGGAAGACCATCACAGCATCTTATTAATTCAATAAAATACATAATGAATCCTGATAAAACAGAAGGTGGTCTGTGGGTAGGAAGCAATGCAGGGGTTACTCCTGATGAAATATACGACTGCATGATGAGTACAAAAAAAGAATATGGAAAAGAGAACGGCAGGCAGGGATATCATTATGTAATATCATTCCCTCCTGGCGCATGTGATGAAGCTACATGCTTTAAAGTCGGAAAAGAATTTTGTGAAGCATATTTTGGCGATGGTTACGAATATGTCTATGCTGTTCATAACGACCATGAACACATGCACTGCCATATTGTATTTAATTCTGTCGGAAGGATGGACGGAAGCAAGTACAGATATGTAAACGGAGACTGGGAGAAATACATCCAACCAGTCACGGATAAGATAACAGAAAAGTATGGGCTTGGAAGACTTGAGTATGATAAATCTTCAAAGAGAAAAGGAAAATCCTATGCAGAACATTCTGCAGGAAAAGCAGATAAGTTTACATGGAAAAAGATAATAAGACTTGATATAGACATGGCGGTGTCCGTATCAAATAATCTGCATGAATATTTTGAAGAAATGAGAAGAATGGGTTATGACATTCGCATAGGCCAGTCTGAAAAGCATGGTGATTATATATCATATCATCATCCGGCAATGAAAGAGGTTGATGGAAAGACTTCCAAGAGAGCCAGAAGGGATTATAACTTAGGACCGGGTTATACATTTGCAGATATTAAGAGAAGAATCATGCAGCCGGATAAAGATATAATTCCACCTGATACCGTATATGTAAAGGATAGGCTTACTACTATTACGGAACACAAGGACTCAAGATTTCAGGTGTGTGCAATAATGCGTTACGGACAGGCAAGCCAGTACCACTATTTTGATTTGCAGCTAAAAGAGCAGATAAGGGTAAGACAGGATTTGATCGGAATCGATAAGCTGCTTGAAGAATGTAATTACATTTTGGATAACGATATAAAGAGCGTGGAACAGGCAAAGGAAAAACTGGATGCAGTAAAGCAGGAGATAAAGACAGTAAAGGATTTAAAAGGCGACAGGACATATTCTGACGCAGATATTAATGTAGACGATTTAAGAGTAAAAAATGAGTATGAAGACATCTACAGAAAACTTATTAATGCCAGGGCAGAAATGACAGATGAAGAATACGAAACGCTGTCTGACAGGCTGGAAGAAATAGAAGCAGCTCATCCGGACATTGTAAAAGGAAATTTAACAACTGCTTCTGAATATGATAAAAGACTTGAAATGCTCTACGCAGAAAAGAGAATACTTTCAAGAATCATAAAGGAAGCAGATGTGACGGAATCCGTCACGCAAAGACCGCTGGTTAAAATCGCTGCTGAAAGGTCAATGAAAAATACAAAGGCAGTTCAGGATAATATATCAGAGCAGGCATCCGAAAATGTGACGGATTCCGTCACACAGGATGTACCGAAAGGGGGATTATAAAATATGGAACTTACAGAGGAACAGAAACTTGTAACAGGAATAGCAGATTATTTTAATATTGAAGTACCGGATATCATATCTGAATATGTGACGGATTCCGTCACGGTGCAGAGAATGATATATGCAATAGTAACGGTCAGGAATACAGAAAGACTAAAGAGACTCTATAATGCTAATAAAAATACATTTTATGATGCTGTACAGAATTACAATTCAGAAGCATACATGGAAAATGACAAACTGGCTTCACAGATAAAGGAAGCTAACGACCTTGCCGTTAAAGTGACGCAGGCAAATATTGAGATAAGAGACCTGTTCCAGAACCAGGTCAAGGCTGCATATGATAAGGAGAAGGAAACACAGAAGAAGCTTATGGAGCAGTACCAGCTTACGCTTAATGAAAAGGAAAGAGCCTACAAACTTATGATGACACAGCGTGATGAGGCACGACAGGAAATAAAGAATCTTGAATATAAGCTTTCACAGGCACAGGACAGAATAAATATGAGCAGTGCAGCTTCTGCAAAAGATGAAGCTGATAAGAAAACAGGCAGATTACACAGACTGTTTGAGAAAAGAAAAAGGAAGGATGAAAATGCAGCTTACATATATGATGCATTTGTAAAAGAGATTGCAACGGATAAACGCTTTTCTGCAGAACAGAAAGACTTCCTGATGCGCTGCATGGAAGATGGTATTGCATATGAAGAAATAAGAAGAATCGCAAGACCGGAGCTGGATGTTGAAATGATGGAACGCCTGGCGAATTACTACAGGAAAAAGATAAAATAACATTGTAAAATATTGCAAAAACCCTTTCAATTTCCTTGTATGTATTCAAAATAGAATTTTTGATACAGATTGTACCAAACTGGACTAGATTGGACTAATTAGATATGCTACTCTATACTTGCATTAAGTGTAAGGAACACAGATAAATAAGACTAAATGAGACTGGATGAGACTAATTAGATGTGTTACATTATACTTGCAAGAAGTATAAAAAGAGGATTTAAAACAGGTGTGAATCTGCTTAGGCAGGTTTGCACCTTTGTTTTAAGTCCTTTTTTTATGCAAAAATGTGACGGAATCCGTCACAATTATTATCTAATCCAGACAGAAAGGACGGTAAATTTTATGACAAAGAATGAAGTAATCGAATTAGTTAAAAGTGGAAGATTAAGAGGTTTCCTGCCGCCGGAAATGGCACAGTATGAGGTTAATGTAGAGCAGATGGGTTCATACACAGGAATCGTTCTGGTTAATCCTGAACAGAAAAGCGCTGCATACCCGGTGTTTAATCTTGACAGGGCAATGGAAAGACTGCAGTTTATTAATTCAGAGGAAGAAGTGGCAGAATTACTTGCAGGAAGCATGAACCGATTCATACAGGCTGCACCACAGGGCAATATTGATATTGAAGGATTAAGGGAGAAGTTATCAAGCTATGAGGCTGCAAAGCCTTATATATTCATGGATGCCGTATCACATAATTACAGCAATGACAGAGCTGTTGTATATGAAAAGAACGGCATGAAGTTTGTCCCTAAACTCATGGTATCCAACGGAACGCAGGAGAGGTCAGTGTCGGCAATACCAAAGGAATGGCTCTTAAGGCAGGGAATAAGCGAAGAGAGACTTATCCAGGATGCCATATCAAACACAGCAAATGTCACATCTGTATCAATAAATTCCATGAGTGACATATTTTCTAACATGAATGCTGATTTTGAGATTTCAGCTATGCCAGAGACAATGCTTGTCGTAACCAACGCAAATAAAACAGGAGGCGCATCTCTTATTCTGGATGATAATGTAAGACAGAGAGTATCAGAGCTTTATGGCGGTAATGACTTCTTTGTTATTCCTTCATCCATCCATGAAGTTATAACACTTCCTGTTGGTAATACTATATTAAGTCCTGCGAGTACTTTTAGTCCGTTCCAGCCAGATTCTGAAACACTGCAGTCAATCATGGAAATGGTATCCGAGGTTAATGAAACGCTTGAGGATGAGGAAATATTAGGATATTCGGTAAGCATATATGATGCAGATAAACATGAGCTTGAAAAAGGTACAGAATACTGCATCAATAAGCAGATTGACAAGGTAAGAAACTTAAGAATCAATGAACTTAAAGAGATGGGAGAAATACAGCCGGATATCAAGCCGGATAATGATAATCCTAAATTATAATGTGACGAGTTGCGTCACATTGTGACGGAAACCGTCATAAGCACATATCAATATTAATCAAGGGGCAGGCATGTAAAATTGTCTGTCCTTTTTAAGAAAGGAGCGTATATGGACAAAAATGTATATGGAAGCCTGATAAGCAGGTTAAGACAGGATAACAACATGACAACACAGGAGCTTGCTAATATTCTTCTTATTACACCAGAAAAAATGATGAGAGTGGAAGCCGGGGAAGAGATACTGACAGACAGCGAGCTTACACTGTGCGCCAATGTACTTGACGCATCAAGTGCCGCTTTAAGGAAAGGTGAGTACAGACCGAGAACAACAGCGGCAGAACTGGAAGAAAGCCTCGGAAAGTTTCAGGAGCTTTATAAGGCTGCGGCAAAATCAGAAGCAGCCATACTGGATATGCTGCAGGAGCTTAATCCATCCGAGAGATACCGGGGAGTATATCTTGATGAGCAGACGGCAACAAGGACGGCTGGTTTTGCAATATATGACAACCTGGCTGCTGATTATGTCCGTGATGAAAAGGGTGAGCCTCTTATGTATGCAACAGCAAAGGAAGCTTTTCAGGCGGTAAAGGAGCTTGAAGAAAAATATGAGCAGGAAAAGACTGCATCCGAAAATGTGACGGAATCCGTCACAACTGATATCACGGATGGAATCAGTGCAGACAGTGAGAATACACCTGATATGACTGATGAACCTGATATTGAACAGACCACAGGAATGAGAATATAAAATGTGATGGAATCCGTCACGGAAAGGAAATGACAATGAGTGAATACAGCAACAGCATTTATGCTGACTATGGGAAAATTGCAAGAGGCATGAAAATGTACTTTAAGATAAGCCAGCCGGCAATGTATGCAACAATAAAGCTTATACAGTTCATGGCAAGGGGTGTAAAAGCAAAGTTCTTTGACAAGGATATCACAGAAAATTTCACAAAGTTTCTTAAGGAGACAGGCGGTGATTACAGCATATTCAGAGTTCCGTTCAAGGAAAGTGATACCAGAGAAGCTGCGATCGGAAATATTAAAAATTATCTTGATAAAGCAGGTGTGAAATACTGCATACTGGAATCTGTAAATGATGAGGATAAGGCGGTGCATGTAAGCATTGCCAGAAAAGATGAGCAGAAGTTTAATGTAATGTTTACTGACTATATCAAGGCAAACCTTACATCTGATAAGGAACTTAATTCAAACGACCTTATTAATCTTACAAACGGTAAGACAACAATAGTGTCTGTTCCGGATGCAGCCCTTGATGTAATGAAAAATGCACTTACAGAAACGAAAGTAAATTTTGCAGAGCTTCCTGACCTTATACCGGATGATGGAGAAAAGCAGTTAAGGGTTGCTACGGCAGACTTAAATACAACAAAGCAGTGCTATGAGAGCTATAAACACTCTCTTATAAAAAATGCTCCTGCAGATGTGACGGAATCCGTCACAGGTGTACCGGACATGAAGATATATTCCGAAGATGATTATTTAAACACTGCAAGAAGAAGCCCGGATGAGTACATGGAGTCTGCATCAGATGAAATTAAGGCACAGGTTGCGGAGTTTGAACAGCTTGAAGCAACAGAAGCAGAGAAAGCAATGCAGAAATGGGATATGGAAATACAGGACAGCAGGAATGTAAACTGTCAAGCATTAAGAGGCAACATGGCATTTTCAGAAATATCCATTGATAAGGAAACACTTGTTGACCGTCACGATATCAATGCACAGCTTGAGCAGAGATTTCCTAACTTCTTCTTCTGTACAGTGCCGGGAACTATGGGAGAGCAGACATTAATGCTTCCAAAGAACCAGGTTTTTGCTGTAAATGATGAAGACAAGGCAAGATATGTTGCATTTGTAAACAACCAGAAGCCGGCGAAGCTGTGGGTAAAAGGTGAGCCGGATGGCGGAACTACATACAAGACCGGAAAAGAGTTGTTTAAAAAATTCGATAAGCACGGCAACAATGCTGAACTTACAAGAAACATATCGAAGGCACTTGAAGCTGCTCCAGTGCCAAAAGCTGCTCCGGTAAAGTGATTTTAAATGTGACGGAATCCGTCACAATGTAACATTGATGTCACATGAGAGGAGGATAAAACCATGGATATATCAGATGACAAGATGAATGTATATAAAGACCTTGCAAGAAAATGTGAGAGCTTTGAATTGTTTAAGTGGATTGTTGGAGACAAGGAATCCTGGATGACCGAAGCAGGAAAGGCAGAGACAGAAACAATGCTTAAGACAATCTACAACGGAGTACATATTACAGACAGGCAGAGACTGTTCGTGGATATGGACGGAACACTTGCAGAGTTTAAGACTGTGGATACACTGGAAACACTATACGAAAAAGATTACTTCATTAACCTTAAGCCTAATGAAAATGTTTTAGGAGCAATAAAGCAGCTTATTGCAGATAATGATTTTGATGTATATATACTGTCTGCATATCTGACAGACAGCCGCTATGCACTTGAAGAAAAAAATGCCTGGCTTGATAAATATCTGCCGGAGCTGCCGCAGGAAAAGAGACTCTTTGTACCATGCGGAACAGACAAGAGCGTTGCAGTTCCGGGGCTTATAAGACCAGATGACTACCTGCTGGATGACTATACCAAGAATCTGTCAGAATGGGAGCCTCCGGCAAAGGGAATAAAGCTGATTAACGGAATCAATCATACTAACGGAACATGGCAGGGAGATAAGATACAGTTCACACATGCACCGGAAGAATTAAGCAGCATGATTTCAGATGTCATGAAAGGATGGACACATTTTTATGAAGACAGGATTGTGACGGATTCCGTCACAATGCACAGCACAAAAAATGACAACAGGGGTGAATATGATATTGAGATAACAGAGGTTCTGCAGAAAGTGGTAAGCACGAAAGCTGCAAGTCTGCAGGAAGCAATACAGGATGTTGAGGAGCAATATCATAATTCAGAAATCATTCTTGATGCAGATGATTTAAAAGAAACTACCATTGAGGCAGCCCATCCACAGCTGGATGAGGAAATAACAACAGATTTAAGAGGTATTTTTTTGTGATGTAAAAATCCAGTGTGACGGAATCTCGTCCTAATGTGACGGAATCCGTCACATGTGAGATAGGAGGATGATAATATGTTAGATGTAAAATACGCAGGTTTTGGCGGATATATGGAAGTTCCCTGTTATGAAGATGAAAACGGAAAGCTGTATTTTGATGAGAATAATGGAATAGGCGGTTTAAATCTATATACAGGAGCATATAGGGATGAGTTCGGGGATATCTTAGGAGAGCCAGATAAGAAGGTAACAGAAGATGTAAGATGTGCAGAGCCGTTTGCAAGACATACAAGGGAAAATGATTACCGGATGCTTGGCAGGCTGAAACAGGATTGTGAATATTTCCTTGGGTACGGAGCTGGAAATGAAGATGCACTGTACTATAAGAATGTTGCGGCTCATTGTGATGCAATGGAAAAGCTGTGGAACTCATTTTCAGAAGCTGATAAACCGGAATGGCTTTCAATGGAAGATATAAATGAGTACAGGCATGTAATGACCAAAGCACTTGAGGATAAAGAAAAGAACAACCTTACGGCACGTGTTGATGGGCTTACAGCAGCACTTGACGCATCAAATAAAGTGCTTGAAGCATCACAGAATACAGAAACAGAAGTGACAAAATCTCGTTCCAATGTGACAGATTCCGTCACATGTGAAATGCAGGAAACGGAAGAAGAATATAAAGAAGAAGCAATACCAAGATTATAAGGCAGGCACATAAAAGTGTCTGTCTTTTTGTATGGAGGAATAAGCAAATGGATATCCAGATAACCAGACTTAAAGAGTACATAGAAAAACAGCCGGAGGATTTCTTTGTAACGGCAGACCTCACAGCCCTTACAGATAAGATGGATGGGATAGACAGGAAAGAGGTGAAGGAAGATGAACATAGATACAGTTAAGGCGCAGGAGAATCTTGATGAACCTGAAAAGGCGTTTGAACTGGATAATGTAGCCGTAAGACTTGTAAGAAGCAGAGAACCACTTGTGTCAGATGAACCATTCAGCAATCCAGACAGCGTTGTAAGGGCGCTGTCAGAACAGATGAGGGATTTTGACAGAGAGGTGTTAGGAATAATAAATCTTGACAGCAGAATGAGACCGATAAATGTAAGCTTTGTATCTGCCGGAGCTGTGAATGGTACATTGTCACACCCAAGAGAGATATTAAAAGCTGCAATATTATCCAATGCGGCAAGCATGATGCTCATACACAATCATCCAAGCGGATATCTCATACCAAGCAAGATGGATGTGCAGATGACAGACCGCATGATTCAGCTGTGCGACATGGTTAATATTCCTCTGATGGACCATATTATTGTAGGTGGGAATAAGGAAGAATATTTCAGCTTTTCAAGCCAGAAGGTACTGCCGGAAGCAGATAATTATTTTACAGAAAATTATCTTAATCTTGAATTTACCATGCAGCCGGAAAGACAGGATAAGGAGCTGACAGATGATTACAATGGGCTTATGCCTGTAATAGAAGAACCGCAGGCTGCATACAACCGTGAAGACCGTGTAAAAGAAATAACACAGCAGCTTGAAGATGGAATAAAAGATATGTTTACCAGTGAAAAATACATGGGTTATCTAAACACAATGTCTAAATTCCATGGATACAGTCTAAATAACACGCTCCTTATTGCAGCACAGAATCCGCAGGCTTCACTTGTAGCAGGTTTCAAGTCATGGGAAAAGAACTTTGACAGGCATGTAAAAAGAGGCGAAAAAGCAATAAAGATACTTGCACCAGCTCCTTATACAAGAAAAGTTCTGCACGAAAAGGTAAATCCTGATACCGGGGAAATAATCCTTGATAAGAATGGTAATCCGGAAAAAGAAGAAACAGAAATAAAGCTCACATCATTCAGGGTTGTGTCCGTGTTTGATGTCTCACAGACGGAAGGTAAGGAACTGCCAAGCATGGCACATGACCTTGAGGGCAATATAAATGATTACCCGCTGTATATTCAGGCACTTAAAGATGCGTCAGGTGTTCCTATTCACTTTGAGGAAATAGATGGTGATGCTCATGGCTATTATAACCGGGTAACAGACAGCATAGCAGTTAAATCAGGAATGAGCGAAAGTCAGACCGTCAAAACAATGATACATGAGATAGCACATTCAATACTGCATAATGACAATGCAGCTGATGCCGGAGAGAAGAACAGAAGGACAAAAGAGGTAGAGGCTGAAAGTGTTGCATATACAGTATGCAAACATTTTGGTATAGATACATCTGATTATTCATTCGGTTATATAGCCGGATGGTCGGCAGATAAGGAATTGAGCGAGTTAAAAGCCTCTCTTGAAACAATAAGAAAAACCTCATCATGTCTTATAACCGACATTGAAGATAAGCTTGAAAAGCTAAGACTTGATAAAGATATGAATGTATCAGAGCAGGCATCTGAAAATGTGATGGAATCTCATCCCAATGTGACGGAATCTCGTCCCCTTGTGACAGAATCTGTCACAGGTGAATTACAGCACAGCAGGGATATGATGATGGCAGCTCTTGGGAGTACAGGTGACCTTCTTTCTTCATATGAAAATAAAGCTTCTGGGAATGTGACGGAATCCGTCACAGTTGTAGCAGAAGAAAAAGCCGGATATGAGAGCCGTATGCCTGTCAGGAAAGCTATAGAAAACAGAGAACATACATATCATAGTGCATATGCAGATATTGGAATGGTACTTGATAACTATACTACAGATGAATTAATAGAATATCTTAAGAATAATGAGCCTGGCGGGGAAAGTTCATTAAGAAACTATGTGGAAAGCCAGATAATAGGTGCGCAGATTAACAGGGAGCGTTACCAGTCAGAAAATAATATTGTGACGGAATCCGTCACAAAAGATATGTCTGATGAGCCGGATATTGAACAGACCACAGGAATGAGAATATAAAATGTGACGGAATCCGTCACGGAAAGGAACTGCATGTTTACAAAAAATAAAGTACAGATAAGTACATATATGGTTCTGCTTATACCATTTGTCTTTCTGGGAATATTTGCCTCCGGGCTGTTTTCATTCCCAGATTTATCATTTGTGAATATAGGAGATAAAGTTGTTTATCTTTTGTATCATATCTGGGAATATAAAAGATTCTTCAATGAAAAGACAATGATGTGTATAGGCTGGGCTGTTATTGCTTGGGTGTTCTTATGCTCATATATAATGTATCATTTCAGGGATTTCCACTCTGACATTCAGAACGGAAGTGAGGAATGGGCTGACCCTTACGAAGTAACCAAGCGCCGGGCAAATCCTGATGACAGTAAAAACAGGATATTATCAAGGCATGTAAAAGTAGATACACAGGGGGACAGCAAGCCTTCTAATAATAATATGCTTGTAATAGGTTCTGCCGGAACATATAAGACAACATCTGTTGTAACCAGCAACATTCTTAAAGCCAGCAAGAATATAATTGCCCTGGATGTAAAAGGAGAGCTGATGTTTAAATACGGCTTGTATCTTAAAGAAAAGGGATATACAGTCAGATGCCTTAATCTTAAGAATCCTGAAATGTCGGACAGGTACAATCCGTTTGCATATATCGAAACAGAGGAAGACTTAATAAAGCTTATAGCAAACATACAGCAGTCACTTACACCGCCTGATGCTATGAAAGGAGACCCGTTCTGGGATGACGGAGTTGCCCTTTACCTGCAGGCGGTGTTTTATTATGAATGGTGGTATGCAAGAAAAGAGGGCAGAAAAGGCACATTTAACAATGTATTAAAGCTTGTAAATGACGAAAGCAAGAAAGCTGATGTTAAGGTTGAAAAGGGAAAACAGCCTCCTACGATTCTGCAGCTTAAGATGGATAAGCTTGCCAAAGAGGATAGTGAAGACAATCCGGCAGTAAGGGATTACAGGAAACTTAAAGAGGGTGCAAGTGAAACTGTACGCTCTATTATAATCATCACAAATGCAAAACTGAAACTGTGTGAAACAGCAGCCCTTAAAAGAATATTTGAGGATGATGACCTTAATATAAGGGAATTTGCAACAGGTGTAGGAGGAACGCTTGATAACCTGACAAATAAAAAGCTGGCATTGTTTTTATGTGTCAATGATAATGATAAGTCATACAACTTTGTCTGCTCCATGGTTTACACGCAGGTTCTTACCATATTAAGCAGAATGGCAGATGATGATTTTAAGGAAAATGGCGGTGCGCTTCCTATACCACTTGAAATGTGGATGGATGAGTTCTATGCAGGTGCAAGACCGGCAGATACAGAACAGGTAATGGGTGTAATCCGAAGCAGAAACATAAGCATGATACCTATTTTACAGTCCGTTGCACAGATAAAAGCATTGTTTACTGCAGATAAATGGGAGATTATCATGGATAACTGCCCTGTTATGCTATATCTGGGTGCAGGAGCAGGCGCACTTGATACACATAAATATATATCAGAGCTGCTTGGAAAAGCCACTATCGATACATTAGGTGACGGCAAGCATGGAAGCTCATACAACAGCAGCTATAATAAAGCGGGAAGGGAATTAATGACTCCGCAGGAGGTTAAGCGCCTTGACCGCAAAAAGTGCATAATATTCATGGAGGGTGAAAGACCTATAATTGACAGAAAAGCACTCCCTTGGGAAGACAGGGGCGCATCTGCAAAGGAAATCAGAAAGGCTAAGAAACTTAGAAAGAGGCACCCGGAATTAAATATAATGATACCGGAAAAAACATCTGCATTTAAGCAGGCAATGCGGCTCAATAAAGAAAATCCTAATAAAGGATATGTTCCTGAAGCCAAGTCAATGAAAGACCCAAGGACAGGAAAATATGTAACAATCAATAGTACTCCGGCACTTGAAGAGACAGGTGAGCTTCCAGAGGATGCACTTGTAATAGATATGACAAGTGAAGATTTCTTATATCAGAAGCTTGGCTCATCTGCATCTGCTGATGATGAGATAACAGCGGCAGTAAGCGAAGAAATCAAGAGATTATATGAACTTGAAAGAAAAAGCAGACAGCAGACCAGAAAGCCCGGCAGAAAGAAAACAGCAAAGCCAGTAACAGAAAATGTGACGGATTCCGTCACATCTTCAAGAACAGTTCCGGCAACAATAGAGGACGGAGTTGTTATGTATTTCAATTCGTTTACCAGCAAGCAGAAAGACCTTATCAATAAGGCTATAGTAAATAGGATGCCTGATATATTCATACGGCAGATGTTTACAATGAATTATGATGATATGAAGGAGTTCTTCGATTCATACAATAAATAAAATGATATGTGAATGTGACGGATTCCGTCACATTTGCATTTCACAATTGAACTACAGGTTTATTGAAATATATTTGAATAAATATTATTATATGATTGAGATATAAGACAGCTAAAAACAATAACAGGCGAGGTGTTATTTATATGCGTAAAGGTTATAAAGAAATGACCTACACAAAGCGTATTGAGCTGGAGACACTATTAAAGGCTGGCTATTCAGTAATTGAGGCAGCCAGAATGTTAAAAGTATGTGAAAAGACAGTGTATAATGAACTGCACAGGGGAAAATATACACATACAAAATCCGACTTAACAACACAGACGAGGTATTCAGCACAGATAGCGCAGGAGAAAAGAGATTACAATGTTTCCGCAAGGGGAACAATACCCAAAGTACTAAAAGATAAGAAGCTTGCAAAGGCAATCGAGGAAAAGATTGTTGATAAGGGCTACAGCCCAGAAGCAGCAATTGAAACAATGGTCCGCAGTGGGGAAATGGATAAATATGAAGAATCCGTATGCGTCAAGACGGTGTACAACAGCATTGACAAAGGATTCTTTACGAAGATTACCAACAAAGACCTTCCTGTGAAAAGGAATAAGAATAAGAAAGATTACAAGAAGATTCACAGAATTAAGAAAGCTTGTGCAGGAACAAGCATAGAAGACCGACCGGAAGACATACTCGAAAGAGAGGAGTTCGGACATATGGAGATGGATTCTGTGATAGGAAAGAGAGAAAAAGGAAGCACACTTCTTACGATAATTGAACGAAAGACCAGAAACATTATTGTAAAGAAGCAGCCGGATAAGACATCTAAATCCGTTGTTGAAACTCTGGATGAGCTTGAAAGAGAGCTGGGAGATGTCTTCTATAAGCTGTTTAAGACCATAACAGTAGATAATGGTACTGAATTTGCAGACTGCGCCGGGATAGAGCGAAGCTGTGTATATCCAGGCAGGAAGCGAACAAAGGTATATTACTGTCATCCTTATGCTTCATGCGAGCGTGGCTCTAATGAAAACGGAAACAGAATGATACGAAGAAAAATCCCTAAAGGAACAAGTATCAATGGCTATTCAAAAGAGGAGATACAGCAGATAGAGGACTGGGTTAATGAATATCCAAGGAGAATGTTCGGATATAGAAGCTCCAAGGACTTATATAAAGAAGAAATGAAATACCTGATTTAAAGCCGTGTAACTTAATAAACTTTTTTTGACTGACTTTCAGCCAGTCTTTTTGTCGTGCCATTAAATCTTAAAAACAGAGGAAATAAGCCTCTATAGACTGATTTTTATGTATAGTGTAAGTATAAAAATATTTTAGAAAAAGTTGTAAAAAAAGCTTGCAATTTTCACTGTGTTTTGGAGAATGCACATTTATTTGCCTTGAGATTAGATAAATGGTATAATATCATGATGCGTGATGAATATATGAAGGAGTGAAGGTTTATGGCAAAAACAGCCAGCAATAATGGTAGAAAGAATACCAGTCAAAGCAGAAAAACTAATACTCAAGGGAAAAAGACGACTGCTCAGGGGAGAAAGAAACAGACTAAGAAAAATGACCATACACAGGCCGACCAGTTGAAGAATGATTGTATTATTCTTTTTTCAATTGCCTGTGCAATAATAATGGTATTAAGTAATTTTAATATTGCAGGAACATTGGGAAGAGGAATTAAATGGCTTATGTTTGGCTTATTTGGAGTTATGGAATACATATTTCCTGTAATTCTTGCAGTAAGCATAATCTTTCTTATGGTAAACAGAGAACTGCTTCGTGTCGCGAGAATTAAGACGGCAGCAGGATATGGATTGTTTGTTGTATTATGTGCAATGATTCAGTGTTTATATAATAAACAGGATATTGCAGATAATGGATTAGGAAGTATATTTACATATTGTGCTGATTATAAAGCCGGGGGTGGATTTTTTGGCGGATTGCTATGCAAGGTACTTAGCCCTATAGGTTCAATTGGAACATTCGTAATACTTATGATACTTGCAATAATATGTCTGGTTATAATTACGGAGAGGTCTTTTATATCCGGGCTTAAGAAGGTTGGAAACGGCAGCCAGCGCATTATGCAGGAAGCAAGAGAGGATTATTCAGCATACAAAGAACATTCAGCAGGCAGACAGAATGACATGTCTGATGATGAATACCGCAGGTTAAGGGAAGAAGAGCGTGCTAAGGCAAGGCTTAAGAAGATTGAAAAGAAAGAAAAGCAGCTTGCGGAAAAGAAAGCAAGAGAAGAATATCTTGCCAATGCACGTATGAATAATGTTGTCCGTGGAGTAACATCTGATACTCTTATAACAGGAACGGATGAAGAACTGGCACAGGATATTGATATACATGAAATTCATGTTGATACTGAACGTAATGACCAGTATACACAGGATATCTATGAGCCAGATGAAGATGCATTTGAGCTTGCTTATGATTGCGATAGTAATGCAGGTGCAGCAGGAAATGTGGCTGATGAGCCAGTGTATGCTGACTATGAGTCTCATATGCAGCAGATACAGCCAGATGATTATATGGTTGATGATGAAGTGGCCGGAAACATGCCAGAGGATAATACTGCATCATATGATAATGATTATGTATCAGATAATGATAATATATATGAAAATGATGTGACTAATGAAGAATACAGAGAAAATAGTGTGAACCAGAATAATGGGCAGCAGGGCAGTGAACAGTTAAGTGATGAGCAGAAGACTGAAGTACAGGTCAAGCCTGTGAATAAACCTAAGAAAGCATACAAGTTCCCACCGGTAAGCTTATTAAAGAGAAATCCAGGTGCAGCGTCTGGTGGAAAGTCTGAATACAGAGTAACTGCACAGAGGTTACAGGAGACACTGCTTACTTTTGGTGTTAAAGTTACTATAACTGATATAAGCTGCGGACCTACAGTTACAAGATATGAGTTACAGCCGGAACAGGGTGTCAAGGTAAGCAAGATTGTTTCTTTATCAGATGATATCAAGCTTAATCTGGCAGCCGCCGACATAAGAATTGAAGCACCAATTCCGGGCAAGGCAGCTATAGGTATTGAAGTTCCTAATAAGGAAGCCGGAAGTGTATATTTCAGGGAACTGGTTGAGTCTAAGGAATTCAAGGAAAGCCAGTCAGCAATATCATTCGGAGTTGGTAAGGATATTGCAGGAAAGACTATTATTGCGGATATTGCGAAGATGCCGCATATGCTTATTGCCGGAGCAACAGGTTCAGGTAAATCAGTATGTATCAACACAATTATTATGAGTATTCTTTATAAGGCAAAGCCAGAAGATGTAAGACTTATAATGGTTGACCCTAAGGTTGTTGAGCTAAGTGTATATAATGGAATACCACATTTGTTATTACCGGTTGTAACGGATCCTAAGAAGGCTGCGGGAGCACTTAACTGGGCTGTTAATGAGATGACAGACAGATATAAGAAGTTTGCGGCAATGCAGGTTCGTAATATAAAGGGATATAATGATGTTGTTGTCAAGAAGAATAAGGAGGGCATAGACCCTCCAATGGAGAAGCTTCCACAGATTGTTATTATCATAGATGAGCTTGCTGACCTTATGATGGTTGCACCGGGTGAGGTCGAAGATGCAATATGCCGTCTGGCTCAGCTTGCTAGAGCGGCCGGAATACATATGGTTATAGCAACGCAGAGACCTTCTGTTAATGTAGTAACAGGACTTATCAAGGCAAATATTCCGTCTAAGATAGCATTTGCAGTATCTTCGGGAATTGATTCAAGAGTTATCATTGATATGAATGGTGCTGAGAAGCTGCTTGGAAAGGGAGATATGCTCTACTTCCCATCTAATCTTCCAAAGCCGCTGCGTGTTCAGGGCGCATTCGTATCTGATGAAGAGGTTGAAAATGTTGTATCTTTCCTTAAGGAGAATGCAGAGGAAGTATCTTATGATGAGAGTATTGCACAGGCTACTGTAAGTCAGGAGAGCATGCCTGGCAGCAGTAAAGGCGATGATGAGAGAGATTCACTTTTTGCTGATGCAGGAAGATTCGTTATTGAGAATGAAAAAGGCTCAATAGGAAGTCTGCAGAGACATTTTAAGATTGGTTTTAACAGGGCAGGACGAATTATGGACCAGCTTGCTGATGCGAAGGTAGTAGGACCGGAGCTTGGAACCAAGCCAAGAAAGGTTGAGATGACAATGGAAGAGTTTGAAACACTTCTAAAGCAGCAGTAATGTAAGTAATATATATTATAAAATAAGGAGACTAATGTATGAAGCTTTCAGAGATATTAAAAATATGTTCAGAAAATGAAACTGCAGACTTCAGATACAGTGTTGTATGCGGTGATACTGATGTGGATGTTACCGGAATTACATCTGATTCAAGAAAAATGCAGGATGGATATGCATTTGTATGCATTAAGGGTGCTGTGAGTGATGGACATAAGTATATTGACCAGATTAAGGATAAGGCATCTGTAATTGTTGTTATTGATGGCGAATACGAAGCCAAGGATTGCAAGGCAGCAGTTGTAAGCACAGATAACACAAGGCTTGCGCTGGCACTTATGTCGGCAGCTATATATGGCAATCCTGATAAGAAGCTGTTTACAATAGGAATAACAGGAACTAAGGGAAAAACAACAACCACTTATATGGTTAAAAATGTGCTTGAGGCATGCGGCATTAAGACTGGACTTATTGGAACAATTGAGACTATTATCGGTGATGAGGCAGTTCCGGCGCATAATACAACACCTGAGTCAATAGAGATTCACCAGTCATTTGCAAAGATGGTGGACGCTGGCTGTAAGGCAGTTGTTATGGAGGTGTCTTCGCAGGGACTTAAGCTTGACAGAACAGCAGGTATTATGTTCGATATAGGAGTGTTTACTAATCTTGAGCCCGACCATATCGGACCTAATGAGCATGAGTCATTTGAGGATTATCTTAATTGTAAGGCTAAGTTATTCAAGCAGTGCAAGGTTGGTATTGTTAATGCTGATGATAAGCATACCAAAGATATCCTTAGGGGAGCAATATGTAAGGTTGAAAGCTATGGTATCGGAGATAATGCTGATATTAAGGCTGAAAATATTGAACTTTTACATGAACCGGGTAAAATTGGTCTTACATATGACTGTACAGGACTTGTTAATATGAAGGTTGAACTTAATCTTCCGGGTAAGTTTTCTGTATACAATTCATTATGTGCAATAGCAATTACAAGGCATTTCGATGTTGACGAAGAGGCACTTAAGGAAACTCTTAAGCATGTTAAGGTTAAGGGAAGAATTGAGCTTGTAAAGGTTTCAGATGATTTTACATTAATGATAGATTATGCTCATAATGCAATGGCTTTAGAGAGTATACTTACAACTCTTAAGGAATATCACCCTCACAGACTTGTATGCCTGTTTGGATGTGGTGGTAACCGCTCCAAGGAAAGAAGATATGAGATGGGCGAGGTTTCAGGAAAACTTGCTGACCTTACTATTATCACATCAGATAATCCAAGATTTGAAGAGCCGGAGGCAATTATAGAAGATATCAAGACTGGAATTGCTAAGACTACCGGAAAGCATGTTGATATTACAGACAGAAAAGAAGCTATTAAGTATGCGATAGAACATGGCGAACCGGGTGATATTATTGTTCTTGCGGGTAAAGGTCATGAGGATTATCAGGAGATTAAGGGTGTGAAGTATCCTATGGATGAGAGGGTGCTTATCAAAGAAGTGCTTGAAGAATTGAAGGGTAATTAATGTACGCAGATGTAATAATAGACATTTCACATGAACAGCTTGATAAGACATTCCAGTATGCAGTTCCGGATGAATTGGTGGATGTAATTGAACTGGGAATGTCAGTTGATATTCCTTTTGGAGCAGGAAACAGGCAGATAACAGGGTATGTTGTAGGTTTGGGAGACAAGGCTGCATATCCTGTTGAAAAGATAAAATATATTACAGGAATTACTGAGGGAAAGGTCACTGCAGTAAGCAGAATGTTAAAGCTTGCGGCGTGGCTGAAGCACAATTATGGTTGTACCATGAATCAGGCAATTAAGACGGTTATTCCTGTAAAGGATAAGGTTAAACAGAAGGAAAAACACTCGGTTAATCTTATTATTGACGCAGCACAGGCGCAGAAGTATCTTGATACATTTGCAAAGAAAAATGCAAAAGCAAGATACAGATTGTTAGAGGCACTGATTAAGGAACCTGTAATAGATGAAAGTATTATTAAATCCAAGCTTAATATCACGGCACAGACGGTCAAGGCGTTTGAAGATATGGGGATTGCCGAAGTCAGGTCAGAAGATATGTATAGGAATCCTGTAAGAAATGTTACCGGAGAAAGAAAGCGTATCGAACTTAATGAACAGCAGAAAAACGCTGTGGATACAATAATAGCTGACTATGATAATGGTGATTATAAGACATATCTGCTTCATGGTGTTACAGGAAGCGGAAAGACTGAGGTGTATCTTGAGACAATTGAGCATGTCCTTAATCATGGAAGACAGGTAATTGTGCTTATACCGGAGATTGCACTTACATTTCAGACTGTGCAGAGGTTTTACCACAGATTCGGGGATAAGGTATCTATTATGAATTCCCGTATGTCAAAGGGAGAGCGGTATGACCAGTTTCTGCGGGCACAGAGAGGTGATATAAGTGTAATGATTGGCCCGCGTTCGGCGTTGTTCACACCATTTTCAAATATAGGCCTTATAGTAATAGATGAAGAGCATGAAGGAGCCTATAAGTCAGAGACTGTTCCAAGATATCATGCAAGAGAGGTTGCATGCCATATTGCAAAGGAAGCAGGCGCTTCAGTGATACTTGGTTCTGCGACTCCTTCAATGGAAAGCTACTATGCGGCAATGAATGGACATATACAGCTTATTACACTTGACAGTCGGGCGGGAAGCGGAGGGCTTCCAGCAGTTGACATTGTTGATCTGAGAGAAGAATTAAGGCTTGGAAACAGGACGATATTCAGCAACAGGTTAAGAGAACTGATGAGTGACAGACTTGCAAAGCATGAGCAGATAATGCTTTTCCTTAATAAGAGAGGCGTGGCTGGCTTTATATCATGCCGTTCATGCGGAAAGGTTATGAAATGCCCGCATTGTGATGTTTCACTTACGGAGCATGCTGATGGAAGGCTGATGTGTCATTACTGCGGATATACAACACCTAAGATAACTGTATGTCCTTCATGCGGTTCAAGATATGTTTCGGGCTTCAGGGCAGGAACAGAAGGTGTTGAAGCGCAGGTTAAGAAAACATTTCCACAGGCGAGAGTGCTAAGAATGGATATGGACACTACAAGAGGCAAGGATGGACATGAAAAGATTCTGTCGGAATTCGCCAATGGTAATGCGGATATTCTTATTGGAACTCAGATGATTGTTAAAGGACATGATTTTCCAAATGTAACGCTTATGGGAGTGCTTGCGGCAGACATGTCACTTTATTCCAGTGATTACAGGGCTTCTGAGAGAACTTTCCAGCTTCTTACACAGGCGGCTGGAAGGGCAGGAAGAGCAGAAAAAAGCGGCAATGTAGTTATACAGACGTATACGCCGGAGCATTTTAGTATTGTTAGTGCGGCTAATCAGGATTATAATGCTTTCTATGAGCAGGAAATTGCTTACAGAAAGCTGTGTGGATATCCGCCGGCGGATAATCTTATGAAGATTATGTTATCTTCACCAGATGAGATGTTATTGACAAAGAGTGCAGCGTGGGTTAAAGCATTTGTGGATAACAACAGTAAGTATAAAGGACTTATGTGTATAGGTCCGGCAGATGCACCTATATATAAGATTAAAGATGTGTATAGTAAGATAATCTATGTAAAACATAAAGACAGGGAAGTTCTTAACAGTATACATGAAAAGCTTGATGTTAATATTGTTGGAAATCAGGCTTTTAAGAATATTAATGTACAATACGATATTAATGGATGATTGCGAGGAGGAATATATGGCAATAAGAAATATTAGAACACTTGGAGATGATATACTAAGAGCCAAGGCAAAAGAGATTACAGAGATGACACCAAGAATTGAAGAGCTTATTGATGATATGTTTGATACAATGTATGAAGCTAACGGTGTAGGTCTTGCAGCACCTCAGGTTGGAATCAGAAAGAGACTTGTTGTTATTGACTGTGGAGATGATCCTATTGTTCTTATCAATCCTGTTGTATTAGAGACAAGAGGAAGTCAGACAGGGCTTGAAGGATGCCTAAGTGTACCTGGAAAGACAGGTGAGGTTACAAGACCTAATTATGCCAAGGTTAAGGCTCTTAATGAGAATATGGAAGAGATTATAGTAGAAGGAGAGGAGCTTCTTGCAAGATGCCTTCTTCATGAGATTGACCATCTTGATGGTATAATGTATGTTGATAAAGTAGAAGGAGAACTTCTCTCTACAGATGACATTGAAGAAGAATAATTAATGAAAAGGGGAACAGAATGCGAGTAGTATTTATGGGTACACCCGATTTTGCTGTAGGGACACTTAAAGCAATAATCGAAGCAGGACATGATGTGACAGCAGTTGTTACACAGCCTGATAAGCCAAGGGGAAGAAGCAAATCACTTGTTTTCTCTCCAGTTAAGGAGGAAGCTGTGGCGCATGGAATCACAGTGTTACAGCCGGAGAGAGCAAGAGATGAAGCATTTGTAGAAGAATTAAGAACATATAATGCAGATGTAATTGTTGTCGTTGCATTTGGACAGTTACTGCCGGCAAGTATTATTAACATGCCAGGATACGGCTGTATCAATGTTCATGCATCACTTCTTCCTAAGTACAGAGGTGCATCGCCAATCCAGTGGGCAGTTATTGATGGCTGTGAGTATTCAGGTGTTACAACCATGAAGATGGATGAAGGCCTTGATACAGGAGACATCCTGATGGTTGAAAAGGTGAAGCTTGATGCTAAAGAGACGGGCGGAAGTCTTTTTGACAGATTAAGTGATGTCGGTGCGCATCTTTTGGTTAAGACACTTGAAGGACTTGAAGCTGGAACTATTACTCCTGTTAAGCAGGATGATTCAGAAAGCACTTATGTAAAAATGCTTCATAAGTCATTTGGTAAGATGGATTTCAATAAGAGTGCAGCTGAACTTGAAAGACTTATAAGAGGACTTAATCCATGGCCTAGTGCGTTTACTTATATAGACGGTAAAATGTTAAAGATATGGGATGCAGATGTTGCAGATAATATCAGTGAAGTACAAACAGAAGAAGTTAAGCCGGGACAGGTTGTTACGGTAGGAAAGAACACATTTACAATAGCCTGTGGACAGGGGTATTTAGTTGTTAATGAGGTTCAGTTAGAAGGTAAGAAGAGAATGGACAGCGGTTCGTTCTTAAGAGGCAACCAGTTAGAAGCAGGTGTAATGTTAGGAGAATAAGCAGAATCTTAAATGGTTCAGAAAAGAGGTATTATGGTAGCTTTATATGGTTATTATGGATATGGATATTACTATGATCCAATGTACATTCTGATAATAATATCATGTGTTATTGCACTGATAGCACAGGTGAAGGTAAAAAGCACATTTAACAAGTATTCTAAGGTGTCATCTTCAAAAGGAATGACAGGCGCAATGGTCGCAGAGCAGCTTTTAAGAAGCCAGGGAATATACGATGTATCTATTCAGAGAGTATCAGGAAGCCTGACAGATAATTATAATCCAAGAAATAAGACACTTAACCTGTCAGATTCTGTGTATAATTCAACATCTGTTGCTGCTATCGGAGTTGCAGCCCATGAAACAGGACATGCCATACAGCATGCTTACGGATATGGTCCTTTAAGCTTCAGAACAGCACTTTTTCCGTTAGCCAGCGTCGGTTCGCAGGTATCATGGATACTTATTGTGCTTGGACTTATATTTGGCTCAACTAATATACTTATAGATATTGGTATTCTTATGTTCAGTCTGGCAGTACTTTTCCAGCTTGTAACATTACCGGTTGAGTTTAATGCTTCGGCAAGAGCATTACAGCTTCTTGAATCAGAAGGATTCCTATATGGAGATGAGAACAGACAGGCAAGAAAAGTGCTTTCAGCAGCGGCCATGACATATGTTGCGGCAGCAGCTACAGCAATTTTACAGCTTTTAAGACTGATTTATTTATTTGGAGGAAGACGCCGTGACTGATTCGGTGAATTTAAGGGCAGTTGTACTGGATATACTTATGGAAATCAATGAGAAGGGTGAATTTTCACACCTTCTCATTAATAATGCACTGACAAAGTACCAGTATCTTGATAAGAATAAGAGAGCATTTATAAGCAGATTATCACTAGGAACGATTGAGAACAGAATTGAACTTGACTATATAATAGACCAGTTTTCAAAGACTCCTGTAAGAAAGATGAAACCACTAATAAGAAATATATGTGAAATGTCTGTATACCAGATAATATATATGGATAATATTCCGGATTCAGCAGTGTGCAATGAGGCTGTAAAGCTGGCTGCAAAACGTGGATTCACAGGACTTAAGGGCTTTGTGAACGGAGTCTTAAGAAACATTGCAAGAAATAAAGACAATATTACATATCCTGACAGGAATAAGGATATTGAACAGTACCTTTCTGTAAAATACTCAATGCCATTATGGATAGTTAAAATGTGGCATAGTCAGCTAGGTATTGATAAGACTGAGAAAATTCTTGCAGGCTTTAAGCAGGAAAAAAAGACTTATTTAAGATGTAATACAGCAAAGGCACCGGTTGAAGAGATAAAGAGGATTCTTTCACAGGAAAATGTATCTGTGGCAGATGTTGAAGGTATACCATATGCTTTAGAGATTAAGGACTATGATTATATAGCTGGCCTTAAGAGTTTCAGGGATGGTCTGTACCAGATACAGGATATAAGCTCCATGACAGCAGGATATATGACTGGATTTAAGGCTGGGGACACAGTAATTGATGTGTGTGCAGCACCAGGAGGCAAGAGTGTTAATGCTGCAATAAGTGTTGGCACTGATGGTAAAGTATATTCAAGGGATGTATCAGATTATAAGGCAGGACTTATTGAAGAAAATATATCAAGGCTAGGACTTAATAATATAGAAGTTCAGGTAAAAGATGCACTCGTAATGGATGAATCCATGAAAGAGAAGGCAGATGTTGTTATAGCAGACCTTCCATGCTCAGGACTCGGCGTTATGGGAAGAAAGCCTGATATCAGATATAATATAACAGAGGACAAGCTTGTTTCATTAAAAGAGCTTCAGCAGAGCATACTTTCTGTTGTACAGGCATATGTTAAGCAGGGCGGTGTAATGATGTACAGTACATGTACAATTAATTCAGAAGAGAATGAAGCCAATGCTGACTGGTTATGTAAAGAATATGGCTTTAAGAAGATAGAATACAGACAGATTCTGCCGGGAAAGAATGGCGGAACAGATGGGTTCTTTGTTGCAAAACTTAGGAGAGAATAGACATGACAGATATTAAGTCACTTAATTATGACGAACTTGTAACATATATGGCTGGACTTGGTGAAAAGAAGTTCAGGGCTTCGCAGCTATATCAGTGGATGCATGAAAAGCTGGCAGACAGCTTTGATGAATGTACCAACCTTTCTAATGCATTAAGACAGAAGTTAAAGGAAACATCAGAATATGTATGCTTAGAGCCTGTCAGGGTACAGCATTCAAAGCTTGACGGAACAGAAAAATATCTGTTCAGATTATCGGATGGTAATTATGTTGAAAGTGTACTCATGAAATATCATCATGGTAATTCAGTATGTATATCTTCACAGGTTGGATGCCGTATGGGATGCCGTTTCTGTGCATCTACACTTAACGGCAAAGTCAGGGATTTAAGACCATCTGAAATGCTTGACCAGATATACAGAATACAGAAGATTACAGGGGAGCGAGTAAGCAATGTTGTAGTTATGGGTTCTGGAGAGCCAATGGATAACTATGATAATCTTATTAAGTTTATAGAACTTATCAATGATGAGAGAGGTCTTAATATAAGCCAGCGAAATATTACTGTATCCTCATGTGGAATAGTACCTAAGCTAAAGGAACTTGCTGACCTTAAGTTACAGATTACACTTGCTATTTCACTTCATGCTCCTAATGATGAACTAAGAAAGACAATGATGCCTATAGCAAATAAGTATTCAATTGAGGAGATAATGGATGTATGCAGGTATTACATAGAATGTACAGGCAGAAGAATCTCATTTGAATACAGCCTTGTTAAAGGCGTCAATGATTCAATGGAATGTGCAAAGCAGTTGATTGAACTTGTTAAGGACATGAACTGCCATATTAATCTTATACCTGTTAATCCTATCAAGGAGCGTGATTATAAGCAGACTGGTAAGGATGAAGTGTACGCATTTAAAAATAAACTTGAAAAGAACGGAATAAATGTTACAATTAGAAGGGAAATGGGCAGAGATATTGATGGTGCCTGTGGACAGTTAAGGAATAAGTATATGGAGGATGTTGATGAAAGCAACGGCGATTACTGATATAGGCAAGACGCGTGCCGTTAATCAGGATTATATATATACATCTGTTGACAGGGTTGGATGCCTGCCTAATCTGTTTATTGTAGCAGATGGAATGGGCGGTCATAAAGCTGGTGATATAGCTTCACGTTTTACAGTTGAAACTATTAAAACTCTTATTGAACAGTCACAGGGAAAAGATGCGATATCCATTATTAATGATTCGGTTAAGATGGTTAATGGTCTGCTTTTACAGAAGGCATCTGAATCAGAGGATTACTATGGTATGGGAACAACGCTTGTTATCGCAACCATATTTGATAATGTATTAAGAGTTGCTAATGTAGGAGACAGCAGATTATATGTAATAGATGACAATGACATAACTCAGATAACAAGAGATCATTCACTTGTTGAAGAGATGGTTCTTGCAGGACAGTTAAGTAAAAGCGAGGCAAGAACACATGCCAGAAAGAATGTCATAACAAGGGCAATCGGAGTAGAGGAACAAGTCGAACCAGAGATGTTTTCAATTGATCTTAAAGAAAACAGTAAGGTTCTTATGTGTTCTGATGGTCTTACTAATATGCTTGAAGATGCAGAGATATTAAGCATTGTAAGGAACAATGCCGATATAGAAGATGCAGCGAGAATGCTTATTGACAGAGCGAATGAGAATGGCGGTAAGGATAATATTTCAGTTATAATTGTAGAACTGTAAGTGAAAGGGATAGGTTATGTTAAGAAAAGGAATGTTTTTAGCTGACAGATACGAGATAATCGAGCAGATTGGCACAGGCGGAATGTCAGATGTTTACAAAGCAAAGTGCCATAAACTCAACAGATATGTTGCTATTAAGGTAATGAAGTCTGAGTTTAGTGAAGACAAGACATTTGTATCTAAGTTCAGGGCGGAGGCACAGTCTGTAGCAGGATTTACACATCCTAATGTAGTTAATGTATATGATGTCGGTGATGAGAACGGAGTATATTATATTGTAATGGAGCTTGTAGAGGGTATAACTCTTAAGAAATACATAGAAAAGCGTGGCAAAATACCTTTTAAAGAAGCTGTAAGCATTGCAATTCAGGTTGCTAACGGACTTGATGCAGCACATAAGCATAATATTGTCCACAGGGATATTAAGCCACAGAACATTATTATATCTAAGGAAGGCAAGGTCAAGGTAACAGACTTTGGAATTGCCAAGGTTGCTTCATCAAGTACAATTAATTCGTCATCAACAATGGGTTCGGTTCATTATATTTCACCTGAACAGGCAAGAGGCGGATATTCTGATGCGAGAAGTGATATATACTCTCTCGGTATAACAATATTTGAGATGCTGACAGGTACAGTACCGTTTGATGGTGACTCTACAGTTGCAGTAGCAGTACAGCATATTCAGGATGAGATACCTGCACCATCTACGGTTGCAGCGGATATACCATTAAGTATAGACAGAATTGTTATTAAATGTACACAGAAGAAACCTGACAGAAGATATCAGACAGCAGCAGAACTTATAACAGATCTTAAAAAAGCTCTTGTAATGCCAGATGAAGATTTTGTTAAGATGGCTCCGGCTTATGCAGCAGGAGTGGCAGCTACAGCTTCATCTGATACAGAAGAAGTTAATGCTGGTGAGAATGATGATGCATTATCAGATGATGATATTTTTCTGGAAGATGATGAAAATGAAGATTCAGATAATGAATTACAGGAAGACGATGAGGATGTAGATATTGATGATGAGGATAATGACAAGCTGGATTTAATTATGAAAATAATTGGAATAGGAATAGCTGTTATTATACTTATTGTTACAATATTTGTTATTGTTAAGCTTGTTGGAAGCACTAAGTCACATAAGAATGAAAATACAGAAACTGTATCAACTACAGAAGAGACTGTATCAACAGCAAATGCCAAGGATACAGTTACAGTTCCTAAGGTTGAGGGCATGACTAAGGATGAAGCTGTTAAAGCACTTAATGATGTCGGACTTGGCTATAAGCAGGTTGTACAGAGCTCTAAGACAGTGGCTAAGGATACTGTAATTTCACAGGGAACTAAGGTAGGTGCCAAGGTGGCAAAGAATACACAGATTATTCTTACTATAAGTGGTGGGGAAGAAGTTGTTAATACAACAGTTCCATCTGTTACAGGGGAATCAGAATCTGATGCAAGAGAAAAACTGGAATCAGCAGGATTTAAGGTTTCGGTTGATTATGATTACAGCAGCACTGTTGATGAAGGCAAAGTAATTAAGGCTTCTCCATCAGGAAGTGTGGCACAGGGAACAACAGTTACAATTACAGTAAGCCGTGGAAAGCAGATTAAGAATGTTACAATGGCTAATCTTGTAGGAAAGACTGAGTCAGAAGCAAGACAGTGGCTTGAAAATAACGGACTTAAGGTTAATGCTTCTTATACAACATCAAGTGGAACATATGGCTATGTAGTTTCAAGTGATTACTCAGAAGGAACTTCAGTTCCAGAGGGAACAACAGTTACAATTACGGTAAGTCATAAGCAGGAAGAAGTAAAGAAAACAGTAACAATGATTAACTTGGTTGGCAAGACTGAACAGGATGCTATTAAATGGATAAAAGATAATGGCCTTAATTATACAACTAAGAATGATACAACTGTATCAGAGGATAAAGTTGGTCTGGTAACAGCGTGTGATAAGAGCTCTGGAAGTACAGTGAATGAGGGAACTACGATTACAATTACAGTTGGTGCTAAGTCAGATGCAGCACAGAATTAATCAGGTATAATTATTTATATGCAGGGAAAGATAATTAAGGGTATCGCTGGTTTCTACTATATACATGTAGAAACCAGCGGTATTTATGAATGTAAGGCAAAAGGGATATTCAGAAACCGACACATTAAACCACTGGTTGGTGATAATGTGGAGATAGAAGTTATTGATAAGGATAATTTCAAAGGAAATGTGGTGGACATCCTTCCAAGAAAGAACGAACTTATAAGACCGGCTTCTGCTAATATTGACCAGGCAATGGTTATATTTGCAGTAAAGACGCCAGAACCTAATTTTAATCTGCTTGATAAATTCATTCTTATGATGAATTATCAGGATGTTCCGACCGTTGTATGCTTTAATAAGGAAGAACTGGCGGATGATGAATATAAGAATGAATTAAAGAAGAAATACGAAGGCTGTGGCTGTGAGTGCATATTCATAAGTGCAAAGAATAATATTGGCATTGACAGGGTAATGGAAGTGCTGAAAGGAAAGACTACAGTGCTTGCAGGTCCATCAGGAGTTGGAAAGTCAACACTTACCAATCTGCTTATACCAGACATGGAGGAGCAGGGAGAAGTCAGCCAGACAGGAGAAGTAAGCAGGATAGGCCGAGGAAGGCATACTACAAGACATTCCGAGATATACAATGTATGCAAGGAAACATATATGTGTGATACTCCGGGATTTACATCACTTAATCTTCCGGATGTTGAGAAAGAAGATTTGAGATTTTACTTTGAAGAGTTTGTACCATTCGAAGGAAAGTGCAGATTCAATGGCTGTATGCATGTAAGTGAACCGGGATGTGCGGTAAAACAGGCAGTTGAAGACGGAATTATCAATTATGACAGATATAAGTCATATACAGATATATTTGAAGAAATAAAGAACAAGAAGAAGTACTAAATGTACTTGAAAACAGAAAGGTTGTTAATTATGAGTGGTTTAAAGAAAATTTTGTCACCATCAATATTATCGGCAGACTTCAAGAAATTAGGAGAAGAGCTTGAAACAATTGATAAGGCAGGAGCTGAATATGTTCATGTAGATGTTATGGATGGACTTTTTGTAAAGAGTATTTCATTCGGAATGCCGGTTATTAAGTCAGCAAGAAGTGCAACTGACAAGGTTTTTGATGTACATCTTATGATTGAAGAGCCTATAAGATATATAGAAGACTTTGTTAAGGCAGGCGCTGATATAATTACAGTACATGTTGAAGCGTGTAAGGATGTTGTTGCTACATTAGAAAAGATTAAGGAATGTGGTGTAAAAGCAGCTATAACACTTAATCCTCCGACACCGGTATCAGCAATTGAGCCTTATCTTGATAAGGTAGATATGGTTCTTGTAATGAGCGTTAATCCGGGATTCGGGGGACAGAAGTTCATACCAGAATCACTTGATAAAGTAAAAGAAATAAGAAGTTTATTAGATGCTAAAGGACTTGATACAGATATTGAGATTGATGGTGGCGTGAATGCCGGAAATCTTGCATCAGTTCTTGAGGCAGGTGCTAATGTAATAGTAGCAGGTTCAGCAATCTTTTCTGGAGATGTAGCTGATAATGTTAAGAAGTTTAAAGAAATAATGGGCGCGTGGTAAAACCACACGCCCATTAATATTATACATTGAATCTGAAAAGGATTACATCACCATCTTTAACGACATATTCTTTTCCTTCCATTCTTACAAGACCTTTCTCTTTGGCTCCATTATATGAACCACAGTCAAGTAAATCCTGATAGTAAACAACTTCTGCTTTAATAAAGCCTCTTTCGAAATCGCTGTGAATCTTTCCGGCAGCCTGCGGAGCTTTGGTTCCCTTAGTGATTGTCCATGCTCTGGTTTCGGTCTCGCCTGCTGTTAAGTAGCTGATGAGACCAAGAATACGGTAGCTTGCTGCAATAAGCTTATCAAGACCTGATGAACTTATACCAAGATCTTCAAGGAACATCTTCTTCTCATCATCATCTAATTCTGAGATTTCCTGTTCAATCTGTGCACAGATAACGAATACTTCACAGTTATCCTTCTTAGAATATTCTCTTACTCTTTCAACATATTCATTGTCAGCACCATCATTGGCAAGGTCATCTTCTGACACGTTAGCTGCAAAGATTACAGGCTTAGCTGTAAGAAGGTTGTATTCCTTTAAAAATGCTTCTTCATCTTCATCCTGACATTCAAAATTCTTAGCTAAATTACCTTCTTCAAGGAAAGCCTTAAGTCTTTCAAGAAGGTCACATTCTTTAGCAATATCCTTGTTATTGTATGAAGCACGCTTCTGCTTTGACAGACGTCTGTCTAATACTTCAATATCAGAGAATATAAGCTCAAGGTTAATGGTTTCAATATCTCTTATAGGATCAATAGAGCCATCAACATGAACGATGTTAGAATCCTCAAAACATCTTACAACATGAACGATAGCATCAACCTCACGGATGTTGGCAAGGAACTGGTTTCCAAGACCTTCACCCTTAGATGCGCCTTTAACAAGACCTGCAATATCTACGAATTCAATAACAGCAGGTGTTATCTTTGCTGAATTATATAAAGCGGCAAGCTTGTCAAGTCTGTCATCCGGAACTGCAACAACACCGACATTAGGGTCAATTGTACAGAAAGGATAGTTAGCTGACTCTGCTCCTGCCTTAGTAAGTGAATTAAAAAGGGTACTTTTGCCGACATTAGGCAGACCCACGATACCAAGCTTCATAATAGAATCTCCTCATTAATTATTCTTATGATTATTCGTTCCAGCTGTCTCTTATACACATCTGACGCTGCCGACGACTTAATAGGTGTAGA
>ENA-OYWH01000166-OYWH01000166.1-human-gut-metagenome-genome-assembly--contig:-NODE-166-length-50919-cov-6.486906_pt1 | contig 50919 bp, 33 predicted proteins | sample MGYA00244168_ERZ653393 | MGnify/ENA primary metagenome ERZ653393 (study PRJEB26926, sample SAMN06165164) | human gut metagenome | biome: ENVO:00009003; feature: ENVO:2100002; material: ENVO:00002003...
TTCCAGCACTATAAGATGAAGCCGGAGCACAACAAGGATAAAGACCATTTGACAAAGGCCGAATTGGAAACCCTGATAAACAAACCGATGCCGAACGAACGGCTGGAGCGCATCCGGGATGTGTTCACATTCTGCTGCCTGACGGGACTTGCCTTTACGGATGCCGACCACCTGCGTCCGGAACATATCGGCGCGGACGCCAACGGGACGCTGTGGATTCACAAACCGAGAGAGAAAACGGCCATTATGAGCCGGATTCCGTTACTGCCCTATACGATTGAATTGCTCCGCAAATACGAATCGGACAAAACCTGCCAAGAGCGGGGCAGGATGCTGCCGATACCGAGCAACAACAAGATGAACGCCTACCTCAAGGAGATAGCGACGATCTGTAATATCGACAAGACGCTGACAACGCACGTCGCCCGCCACACGTTCGCCTGCCTTGCCGTGGAGTACGGAATGCCGATAGACGTGCTGGCGAAGATTCTGGGACACTCCAATACGAATATGACGCGCCATTACGCGAAATTCTCCGAACAGCTTATCGGCCGGGAGATGCAGAAGATCGGCCAAGTGTTCGCCGCGGCAAACTGAACGACGGTAACAAAATAAGCGACCGGGCATCGGAGTTATTAACTGCTCGGATGCCCGGTTGCTGTATAGAGTTATTCCTTTTTAGGGGGATAATCAAAAGAATCTATATCAAAAAACTCGCGGATTGTAATGTTATACAATTCGCAGATTTTTCTAATCGACATGATATTGGGGATCTTGCGCCCTGCTTCATATCTATAAATATCTGAGTGGGATTGATCTATGGCCGTTTCTTGTGGTACATTATATATTTTACGCAATTCTTTTATGCGCTCAACTAATCTTTTGGCTAATTCAGGGTCCTTGTAACGGCTATTTTTCTCCATGAACGCAAAAGAATTAGGAATTTTGCCTATTTATCACGGCCTATTGGCAGGGGAATTCCAATTTTTGATTATATTTGTAGACCAAACATTAATGTATGCAGAAATTATGCTAATTTTGCATTTGTATAGCTCGGCATAGCCGACGGACATAACAATATAAAGGGTAAACAACTCTTTATACCTATTCGTAAACTTGGGACCCTCGAAAGAGGTTGTTTAAATCTGGGTATAAATGTTGTCAGTCCTTGTTATGTCCCGCATATTTTTTGCGGGACACGACAGGGGCGCAGGACAGCTTCCAGATTTAAGGTTCCCAAGACCAACGAATAGGGGCTGACACCGCGCCCCCTTTTTATGCCTATCCGGGACGCATTTCCAACAATCCACACGAATCTATGAAACCCCGTCGCGTCCTGCCATCCATGCGTACTATCGCCGCACCTGCGGATTGCACCTGTCCCCTGCTAGGGAGCGGGCGGAATCGGTATGTTGCAGCGGCTCCGGTATGGAACCGGACGCCGGGTCTTGCCGCGCAAAATAGTAAATCCCGCCTGAATGGTTGGCCCTTTAAAATCTGGTCTTGCTGTCCTGCTCCGTATGGAAAGGGGACGCATGTTTGCGCGGCATCTACGGGACGGGTTCTCCAGCCTGTGCCGGGGGCGGTCTCCGCATTGAATTCTTCATTGAGTGAAGTTGCGTCACTTGTTCGGTCGGAGCCGCCCCTTTTTTCAAACCGGTGTTCCGGCCGTAAAACGGCACGTGCATTGATGAACAACGCAAAAATTCCACGATGAACCAGCACGATCCCGATTCCGAACAAGCCCTGCGGGCCATCGACCGCTTTTACGCGACGCAGGTCAATATCTGCATTGCGGCGTTGAATAGAATGCAGTCGGCGGAGCTGGCCGACAAAAACATCATCATCCGGGCGATCATGTGCGACATGCCCGATTGCGGCATCTTCGCCGATCCCGCGGCCGAAGACTACGGCGTCGATTTTTGGGCCGACCGGGCGGAGTATGTGAACGACACGTCGTTCAATCTCTACGTTACGCAGGCCGAGGAAAAGGTGCTGTGGAACATCGGGGAGAAAGGCCGGAAACCGGAGCGTCTGGCGGTTCCGCAGCAGCGGATCACGGTGCGGGCCGACGGGATAAGCAGGCCCCCGTATATCCCGCTGATCTATTTGACGGTGCTGAGTTCCAAACTGACGGCGATGGCGCTGGCGGACGTGCTGCCGGCAGCGGATTTGTCCGGCTATTGCGACGAGCGGGTGATGGCGTCCTTGGGGGGGAGCGCATAGCAGGGGTATTGGACAGGATGACTGAAATGCAGGACGGGGAGGAGGAGGCCGGGAGGCCGGTAAGCTGAAACGCTGCGGACCGAAAAAACGGGACGGACCCGAAAGCCCCTCCCGCCGCTGAAAAAGTTGGCGTCACCCCTGTTCTACAGGTTCTTTTTTCCACTCCTCCGGTTTTTCCCGCCGGACGGGGTGTTTCATCCGCTCAAGTTCGCGCTCCAGCAGTTTGTCCACCAGCTTGAGTTGGGCTTGCCGGGCCTCGAACGGCGTGGCCGGAATGTCCGAAACGTCCATCTTCAGATAATCCAGATAACTCTGATAAGAAATGCCGAAGATGTAACGTCCGAGCCGTTTCCAAACCCGTTTGTGGCATTTCGCCTTGTATTCGGGTTCATAATACATTTGGTCAAATTCCTGAACCGCCTTGACTCTCAGGTGCATATATGAATTATTGCAACTCATAAAATAAAAAAAATAGTTTTTGAGCGATATTGCTCACTAAAATTTACGCAATTAATTGCGGTTCAGGTTAAAAGAGAAGTCCCTCAATTCCTCTCGCGTGGAGAGCCTGCAAAATTGGTATTCGGCTGGCAGGAAGGTCCAATAATTATACTTTCTCAGATCCGCCGAGGAGGTTTCCAGACAGATGCGGTTCTCGGCGTCCCGATTGCCGACGATTCCCCATAGCGACGTTCGGCTGTCGCAGCCGGGATCTGTCGTATGGAACAAATAGACGTCGCCGATGCGGAATTTGCAGGTTTTTATGGTCATATCAGGTTCGTTAGGGTTTTATGGCGGCAAAGGTGAAAATCCTGAAGCAAACCTCCAACTTGCGTGGTAACCGTTACGACATTAATCTGTTGGGGAGGGGCAAATGAAAACTCCGGATGTGCATTCGCATCCGGAGTTTCCTCTGTTTTTCGGTTCTTCGTTTCCGCTTCCCGTCATTCGGCTTTCAGCTCGACGACGACGCTGCGGGCGCGGTCCGTCGAGAAGAGTTTCAAACCTGCCTTCATCAGGTAATCGCCGCTTACGACGCGGTCGTTGTGCTCGATACGCGGATTCTGCCCCGGCATGAGGTTTATTTCGCGGATGCGGTAGCGCAGATCGGGGGCCAGTCCGGTCAGCCGTACGGAGGGCAGCTGCTCCCCGTAGCGCGGATTGAGGTCGTAGGCGAAGACTACGGAGCCGGTCCGGCGGTCGGTGCCTGAAAACAACAGCGGCATCACCGGGGCCGAGACGGCGACGATAAGCGCGAAGACGCCCACCGTCCACCCCGCCTGCGGAACCGTCACCCCGAAAGTTTCGGCGATCTGCGGGATAATCCCGACGACGCCCATTTCGGTGTTGATGATGCCGAAGACGCCGAAGGTCAGGATTGCAACCAGTCTTCCCGGACTGTATGCGAGCCGTTTTTTCATGGTCGTTCCGTCTTATTTCAGGCTGTTTCCGAAGAACTCTTCCAGCTTGTCGAACGGGATCAGCCCCGTGCGGTCGTAGAGATCGACGTGCCCCGCGCCCGGTACGACATACAGCTCTTTCGGCTCGGCGGCCCGTCTGAAGGCGTCCTCGCTGAATTCGCGCGAATGGGCGTTTTCCCCGACGATGAAGAGCAGCGGACGCGGCGAGATGGTCTCGATGTCGTTGAAGGGGTAGAAGTTCATGAACTTCACGTTGCTTGCGAGCGTGGGGTGCGTGGTCGTCCGGTGCGTCGCCCCTTCGGGCGTGAACTCTCCGCGCGGCGTGCGGTAGAAGGCGTAGAATTCCCGCTCGACCGGGGTGGAGTTTTCCGTCAGCTCGTCTGCCGTGCCGCCGGTGTATGCGGTTTCCCCGCCCGTAAACTCCGCGTAGCGCTGTTCCGCCGCTTCGGCCAGTATCCGCTTCCGCTGCTCAAGTGTCTGGGCGTTTTTCAGTCCGCTGCGGCTGGCTGCGCCCATGTCGTACATGCTCACCGTGGCGACGGCTTTCAGCCGGGGATCGATCTTCGCCGCGCTTACGGCGAAACTTCCGCTGCCGCAGATTCCGATTGCGCCGATGCCGCTGCGCTCGACGAACTCCCGCGTTCCGAGGAAATCCGCCGCCGCGCTGAAATCCTCGGCGTATATCTCCGGGGAGACCGTGTTGCGCGGCTCTCCCTCGCTGTCGCCCCAGAATGACAGGTCGATGGCGAGCGTGACGAATCCGCGTTCGGCCATTTTGATCGCATAGAGGTTCGCAGCCTGCTCCTTGACGGCTCCCATCGGGTGGCCGACGATGATTGCGGGACGTTTTTCGCCCGGTTTCATCTCCTTGGGCCGGAAGAGGTTGGCGCCGACCTTCATTTTGTACTGGTTCGGGAAGGATACCTTTTCTGCGGTTACCGCATCGCTTCGGTAGAAATTGTCCGCATCCGTTTGTGCGGAGGAGATGTTGTGCATCATAATAAGTGTTGTCGTTAAAATTAGAATCCGTTTCATATTTTTTTATCGGTGATTTCCACGTTGCAAAATTACTTGCCGAAACGCTTCGGGCCGGTATCCGGATTACGGATGAAATTACCCGGATTACGGTTTTTGAAGCTGAAGCGAATCTGCTGTCTGACAGACGGCTACCTCGATTACGGATAAAGTTACCCCGATTACTGTTTCGCGCCGACGCCCGCACCGCGTACGGGAAAAAGCGCTATCTTTGCGTATGGAAAAACCGAGCTGTATGGACGAAATTCTGAAGATCGATACGATCGACCGCTACAACAAACTCTTCGGATTCGAGACCCGCCACCCGCTGGTGGGCGTGGTCCGGTTCGACACGGCCGAAAGTCAGGGAAACTACCGGATGACGATGGGATTCTATTCGGTTTTCCTCAAGGAGACGCGGGGCTGCCGAATCAACTACGGGAAGACGGGGTATGATTTCGACGACCAGACCGTGGTCAGCATCGCTCCGGGACAGACCGTCGGCTATACCGATATCGAAGGGATTCCCACGAAGTCCGTCGGACTGCTGTTTCATCCCGACTTCATCCGCGGCACGTCGCTCGGACGGAAAATCAGGAAATACACCTTTTTCTCTTACGAAGCCAACGAAGCCCTGCACCTGTCGGAAGAGGAGCGGACGATCGTGCTCGACTGCCTGAAAAAGATCGAAATGGAGCTGCGGCACGCCATCGACAAGCATTCGAAGGGGCTTATCGCCACCAATATCGAGCTGCTGCTGGACTATTGCATGCGTTTTTACGAACGCCAGTTCGTGACGCGCGAAGACCTGAACCTCGATGCGCTGGCCCGTTTCGAACGACTGCTGGACGATTACCTCTCGGAGGGCGTCGCCGCGAGGGAGTGACTGCCGTCGGTGCGCTATTTCGCCGACAAGATATGCCTTTCGCCCAACTATTTCGGCGATCTGGTCAAAAAGGAGACCGGAAAATCGGCGCAGGAGTATATCCAGCTGAAGATGATCGACGCGGCGAAAGAGAGCCTGCTCGACCCGGACAAGACGATCGGGCAGGTGGCCGGCGAACTGGGATTCCAGTATCCGCAGCATTTCGTCCGCTTCTTCAGACGGTATGCCGGCTGCACGCCGAATCAGTATCGGACGCGGGGATAAGGGGCGGCATGCCCGACCGGCGGCTACCTGCCGATCCGGTAGGCCGAAGGCGTCATGCCCGTATGGCTCTTGAAGTATTTGCCGAAGAACGACTGGTTGGAAAAATTCAGGTAATAGGCGATCTCCTGAATGCTCATCGTGGAGTATTTCAGCAGGTTCTTGGCTTCGAGCACGACGTAGTCGTCGATCCACTCGACGGCCGTCCGGCCGCTGGTCTTGCGGATGAGCGTCGTCAGGTATTTGGGCGTCAGGTTCAGCTGTCCGGCATAGAAGCCCACCGATCGCTCCTGCGTGTAGTGTTTGCCCAGAATATTCATGAACTGGCTGAAATACTCGTCGTTGCGGCTGCGCGCCGAGATCTGCCGCTCTCCGCTCGTTTCGATGTGACGTCCGATGACGCGGCACACCTTGTAGGCCAGCGTCCGGATGATCGAACGTATGACCTCGGCGGAATAGACGTCCGCCGGCATCTCCGTACCCTCGGCGCCGAGTTCCTCGAACGACCGGGTGATTCCCGTCCACTCCTTTTCGTCGAGTTTGAGACAGGGCTGCTTCTCCACGTGCAGGAACAGCTGCGAGAGCAGCCTGATGTCTATGTTGATGCGCCTGATGAACTCCTCTTCGCAGATCACGGCGTGCAGCGCGATCTCCTCGGTCGATTCGGCTTGGATGATCGACCCCGGCAGGTGTACGAAGATCGAATTCTCCGTGAGCGTATGCCGCGTCAGGTTCGAGGTGAAGGTTCCCGAACCTTTGGAACAGAGCAGGATGACGAAGGCGTCGATGCGCGTCGGATAGCGGAACAGGTCGATGTCGATTTCGTCCTGCACGTTGACGCGCGACGCGATCAGACAGCCGTCGTAGCAGATGTCTCCGGGACGGCGGCCGCAGACGTCGATCAGCGTGGCGAGCGAAAAGCTCTGGATATCCTTTTCGTTCATTTTGTCGTGGATTTTTCGTACAAATATAACAATTTGCCGGTCGATATTCGCCGAAAGGTTCAAAATCGAACGAATCGACGAGTTTAGCCGACACGGCGGCCTTTTCTGCCGCTCCGCAAAAAGGGAACTTTGCATCGAAAAACTGTAAACCAATGAAACGAACGATTTTCTGGGCCTTGCTGCTCATTGCGGCGGGCTGTTCTTCTCCGAAAAACACCCGGACGGCCGATCCGCTGCGGGTGACGACGATCGTCGCCGCGCCGTCGGCCGGCTTCGGCGCGGCCGTGTACGTAGGTTCGGTCGAGGAGGAGGCTTCGGCATCCCTGAGTTTTCCCGTCGCCGGGACTGTCGCCCGCACGCTGGCCGACGAAGGACAGCGCGTGCGGAAAGGGCAGCTGCTGGCCGAACTCGATTCTACTTCGGCCCGGCAGACCTTCGACGCCGCGCGGGCGTCGCTGGAGCAGGCCGAAGACGCCTGCGGGCGTCTCCGCCAGCTGTACGAGGCCCAAAGTCTGCCCGAAATCAAATGGGTCGAAGCGCAGACCCGGCTCCGTCAGGCCGAGTCGCTTTTCGAAATCGCCAAGAAGAACCTGAGCGATTGCGCGCTGTACGCTCCGTTCGACGGTGTGGTCGGCGAGCGGCGGGCTTCGGCCGGCGAGACAGTGCTGCCGGGCGTTCCGGTGATGAACCTGCTGCAAATCGGAACCGTCAAGGTGCGCTTCTCCGTCCCCGAACAGGAGATCGCCGCGATCGGCGCCGACAGCCGCATGCGGATAACCGTTCCGGCGCTCGGCGACCGCACGTTTCAGGCCGGAAAGATCGAAAAGGGTGCCGTGGCCAATCCTGCGGCGCACACCTACGACGTGCGGGCCGCGCTGGCCAACGCCGGGGGCGAGCTGCTGCCGGGCATGGTCTGCCGCGTGGAGGTTTCGCCTGCGGGTGCCGCCGAGCAGATCGCGCTTCCGGTGCGCGCCGTACAGCAGGCGGGCGACGGAAGCCGTTTCGTATGGACCGTGCGCGGCGACTCGGCCGTGCGTACGGCCGTGACGACGGGCCGTCTGGTGAACAACGCTGTCGTGCTGGAGGACGGCGTCCGGAGCGGCGACCGGATCGTGGTGGACGGCATGCAGAAGATCGGCGAAGGCAGTAAAGTCGTGTGGTGATGGGACGCTCTGCCAATATCATATCGTGGTCGATGCGCAACTTCCGCATCACCTTCCTGCTCGTGGGCTGCCTGTTCGTTTTCGGCATCTACGGACTGGTTCACATTCCCAAGCAGGAGTTTCCCGAATATACGATCCGTCAGGGCGTTGTGGTGGGCGTTTATCCGGGCGCCACGAGCGAAGAGGTCGAAGAACAGCTGGCCAAGCCGCTCGAACAGTTCCTGATGACCTACAAGGAGGTGAAGCGTTCGAAGACCACCTCCACCTCGCAGAACGGCATGTGTTACGTGATGGTCGAGCTGAACGACGACGTGAACGACAAGGACGAAGTGTGGTCGAAGATCAAGCACGGCCTTGCGGCGTTCAAGATGCAGCTTCCCGCGGGCGTCGCGGCGCTCGTGACGAACGACGACTTCGGCGACACCTCGGCCCTGCTGATCACCCTCGAATCGGACACGCGGTCGTACCGCGAACTGAAAGGGTACATGGACGACCTGAGCGACCGTCTGCGCCGCATCGAGTCGGTCTCGAACCTGCGGCCTTACGGCGTTCAGCAGGAGCAGATCTCGGTATATGCCGATCACGACCGGCTGGCGGCCTACGGCATCGGCGAGAAGGTGCTCTCCGCGGCGCTGGCTTCGCAGGGGCTGACCCCGGCGGGCGGCTCGGTGAGCAACGGCGAAACCGAAACGCCGATCCATATCGCGCCGTCGCTGGCCGGGGAGCGCGAGGTCGCGGAGCAGATCGTCTGGAGCGACCCCGAAGGCCACGTCCTGCGTGTGAAGGACGTTGCGCGCGTCGTGCGCGAATACGACGATCCGGACAGCTATATCCGCAACAACGGCCACCGCTGCGTGCTCCTCTCGATGGAGATGCGCGGGGGATACAATATCGTGGAGTACGGCCGCGAAGTGGACGAGGTGCTGCACGCTTTCATGGAGGAGCTTCCGTCCGACGTCGCGGTGCAGCGCATCGCCGATCAGGCCAAGGTCGTCGGCGACTCCGTGCACTCGTTCCTGCGCGACCTGTTCGTGGCCATGGCCATCATCATTCTGGTCATGATGCTGCTCTTCCCGCTGCGGTCGGCCGTCGTGGCGGCCGTCACGATTCCGCTCTCCACCTTCATCTCGGTGGGCGTCATGTATTTGTGCGGCATTCCGCTCAATACGGTGACCCTTGCGGCACTGGTCGTCGTGCTGGGTATGATCGTCGATAATTCGATCGTGGTGATCGACGGCTACCTCGACTACATCGGGCGCGGCCACTCGCGCTGGTATGCGGCCGTCGAGAGCGCAAGGGAGTTTTTCCCGTCGCTGCTGCTGGCGACGATCTGCATCTGCATGATTTTCTACCCGATTCTGTTCACCATGACGGGCATGATGCGCGACTTCCTGACCTATTTCCCGTGGACGATCACCATCAACCTGATGGTTTCGCTGCTGCTGGCCGTGCTGGTGATTCCGTTCCTCGAAATCGTGATCATTCCGGCGGTTCAGCCCCGCAAGGAGGGGCGTAAGAGCGTTACCGACCGTGTCCACGACGTTTACCGGCGGGTGCTGGCGTGGACCTTCCGTCACGGGTGGCTGACGATTTCGCTGGGCCTTGCCTCGGTGGCCGTTTCGCTGGTGCTGGCCACGCAGCTGAAACTCCGCATGGTGCCCTTCGCCGACCGCGACCAGTTCGCCGTGGAGATCTACCTGCGGCCCGACACCCCGCTGGAACGGACCGGAGCCGTCGCCGATTCGGTTTACCGGATGCTGCGGGCCGACGGGCGGGTGAAGTCCGTCACTTCGTTCGTGGGTTGTTCGTCGCCGCGTTTCCAGATGAGCTACGCTCCGCAGATCGCGGGTAAGAACTATGCCCAGTTCATCGTCAATACCACCTCGATCGACGATACCGAGGATATCCTCGACCGATATGCCGATGCATGGGCCGACCGTTTCCCCGAAGCCTACGTCAAATTCAAACAGCTCGACTACCAGAACGTGCCGTCGCTCGAATTCCGCTTCTACGGCAGCGACATCGACTCGCTGCGCGCCGCGGGCGACCGGCTGATGGACCGCATGCGGCGGATGCCCGAACTGATGTGGGTGCACTCCGATTATGAGGATCCCCGTGCGGTCGTCGATGTGCGGCTCGACCCCGTCACTGCGCCGCAGCTGGGCGTCACCCGGACGCTGGCGGCCGTCAATCTGGCCCTCGCCGCCGGAGACGTGCCCGTAGGGGCCGTCTGGGAGGGCGATTACAAACTGCCCGTCGTACTCAAAAACGACGTGCGCCGGGGCGAACGCTCGCTCTCCGATGTCGGGGACACCTATGTCTCTTCGCCCGTGCCCGGCGTCAGCGTACCCCTGCGGCAGATCGCCGACGTCGGGCCGGCGTGGAGCGAGAGCAAAATCGTGCACCGCAACGGCATGCGCTGCCTGACGGTCACCGCCGACCTCAAACGCGGCGCCAACGCCATGCGTGTCAATTCGCGCATAAGCGAGCTGATCGACAAGGAGCTGACGCTTCCGGCCGGCATTGCGACCGAGCTGGGCGGAGCCTACGAATTCGACTGGGAGACGATTCCCCCGATCGCGTCGGGACTGACCATTTCGCTGGTCATCATCTTCTTCTTCATTCTGGTCAATTTCCGCAAGTTCGGCATTACGCTGGTGGTCATGGCTTCGATGTCGCTCTGTCTGTTCGGGGCGGTGGTGGGGCTGCGGATCGCCGACTTCACCATCGGACTGACCTCGGTGCTGGGCTTCATCACCCTGCTGGGCATGATCGTCCGCAACGTGATTCTGATGTACCAGCATGCCGAAGACAAACGCAAGGTATGCCACTGGTCGGGGCGTCTGGCGGCCTACGACGCCGGCAAGCGGCGTATGGTGCCGATCTTCCTCACCACCGCCACCACCGCCGTGGGCGTCGTGCCGATGATGCTGAGCGGAAGCACCTTCTGGGCGCCCGTGGGTATTACGATCTTTGCCGGAGGCATCGGTTCGCTGATCCTCGTCGTTACGATACTTCCGGTGCTCTATTCCAAAATCTACAAGTGATGAAAAAAGCCGTAGTATTTCTGTTCTTATGCGTTGCGGCGGCTCCTGCCGCGGCCCAGACGCTAACGCTCGAAGAGTGCCGCGCCGCCGCCGTCGAACACAACCGCACGCTCCGCAACAGCAGGCTGGACCTTGACGCCGCGTCGCAGACGCACCGCGAAGCGTTCACCAATTACTTTCCGCAGATTTCCGCATCGGGCGGCCTCTTTCAGGCGCAGCACGGACTGGTGCAGGCCGATTTCGCCGTTCCGCAGATGGGGACGCTGCCTGTTTCGATGGTCAAGCGCGGCATCATCGGCTCCGTCACGGCCGTTCAGCCCCTGTTCGCCGGACTGAAGATCGTCACCGGCAACAAGCTCGCCCGGCTGGGCGAGGAGGTCGGACGGTTGCAGCTGCAGCAGACCGAAGCCGAGGTGCGCGAGCGGACCGATGCCTGTTTCTGGCAGGTCGTGTCGCTCCGTGACAACCTTTCGACCCTCGATGCCGTGGAGCGGCAGCTGGCCGAGATACGCCGTCAGGTCGAACTCTCGGTGAAGGCCGGGCTGGTGACCAACAACGACCTGCTGCGCGTGGAGCTGCGGCAGCAGGAGATCGCGTCGAACCGCCTGAAAGTCGAAAACGGACTGAAGGTGTCGAAAATGCTGCTGGCCCAGCATATCGGCGTCGATTGGCGCGGATTCGACGTGGCGAATGCCGCGTTCGGCGAACCGGAGGCTCCCGCCGCCTACTATGTTCCGGTCGAGGAGGCGCTCGACCGCAGGACCGAATACCTGCTTGCGGAGAAGAACGTCGAAGCCCGGAAGTATGAGAAACGCATGGAGCGCGGCAAACGTCTGCCGACGGTAGGCATAGGCGCGGGGTATCTCTACTACAATGTGACGGACAAGAGCGTGGACGACGGAATGGTCTTCGCGCAGGTTTCGGTGCCTGTTTCGGAGTGGTGGGGCGGGGCCCATGCGCTGAAAAAGGCCCGCATCAGGGAACAGCAGGCCGAAAACGACCGACTGCAGGCGCGGGAGATGCTTGCCGTGGAGATCGAGCGGACGTGGAGCGAGGTGCAGGAGTCCTATGCGCAGATCCTGCTCATGCGGCGTTCGGTGGAGTCCTCGGCCGAAAACCTGCGTCAGAACCGGAACTTTTACAAGGCGGGAACCGCGCCGCTCACCGACCTGCTCGACGCCGAGACGCTTTACACGCAGAGCCGCAACGACCTCACTTCGGCCTGCGCCTCCTACCGCACGGCGCTTGCCAAGTATATGCGCGTGACGGGGCGGTAATCTGCATTCCGGCGGCCGGTTTCCGGCTTCTGTGACGCCCGGTATACGGGGTTGTGCGGCCTTGCGCCGCGCGACCCTTTTTTCATGGCGTACGGAGTGCAATCCGGATGCGGAAAGGCGGCGACGATCGGCGCGGGGAGCTTTCCGGCTGTTGCGGTTCCATGAATAAATCGCTAAAAACCCGTACGGCGGACGAATTAGGAGGAGTTGGGTAAATGCTTTGTCCTGAGTGTTTTATCGGCTGTGTCTCGCGGGCGCTTTTTGCGGCGGCGGTTTCTCCGCGGCCGGGAGAGGGCTTGCTTTTAAATATAATTTTCTATTTTTGCGATCGTGGAAATATATCCCGACCGCTGTCTCGCATCCGGAAAATCCGAATAAAATCGATGAATATTTCAGGGGATAAGAATCTTTCCGCGAAAATCAAAAACAGGCGATGAGCGATTTAGACAAACAATTGATGAATGCAGACTCTTTCGACGAGCTGTATCTGGCGTATTATCCGGCCATGCTGTCGTATGCCCGGATGTTTCTCCGGGATCAGTGGGCCGAAGACGTGGTGCAGGACGTGTTTTTCAATATCTGGAAAAACCGCCACCGGATTTCCACGGACGATCCGCTGTACAAGTACCTGCTGAAGGCTGTCTACAACCGGGCGATCAACTACATCTGGAAGCACAAGCGCGACACGGAGTACCGCTCGTGGTACGGTTCGCAGATCGACCGGATGGTGTTCGATTATTACGATCCGGACAAGAATCCGATCCTTGCCAAAATCTATGACAACGACATGCGGCAGCAGCTGCGGCAGGCGGTGGACGAGCTGCCCGACAAGCGGCGGGAGATTTTCCGCATGCGCTTTTTCGAGAACATGTCGAACAAGGAGATCGGCGAGCGGCTGGGGCTGACGGTCAGCACGGTCGAGAATCATATGTATCTGGCGCTGAAGAATCTGCGCGACAAACTGCTCTGACTTCCGGTCGGGCGTAAGCCGGATCGGGTCTTTTTCTGCAAAATTTTTTCGCATTCGGATTAGGGGGTGGGTTGCCCAGCTTTGTATTATTGGTAGAGAGCAAGATGCTGACTGCCGTTATACGGAGCGACCAAGGCCGGAGCGCATGTATAACCGAAGTCTAATCTTAAACCAATATTATTTTGAAAAACGAACTTATTTATAAGTATTTGGAGGGAAACGCGACTCCGGCCGAAGAACAGGACGTTCTGAGCTGGATTTCCGAGTCCGAAGCCAACAAAGCCGAGTTTTGCGAAATCCGGGCTTTGTGGAGCGTGCGCGACCGGAATTCCGTCGAGAACGATCCGCAGCGGATCCTCAAATCGCTCAAGGCGCTGCACGCCCGTATCGACGCGGATGCGTCACCGCACCGCTCCAAGCGTGCGCGGATCATACGCTGGGCAGGCTGGAGCGCCGCCGCCATGCTGGGCGTTGCACTCGTCGTGGGCGGCTACCTCGTCGGCCACGACATGCACAAGGCGGCCATGGAATCGTACTATACGTTCACCAATACCGGCCGCAAACCCGAATCCCTCCGGCTGCTGGACGGAACGCAGGTCTGGCTGGCGCAGGGATCGACCCTGAGCTACGGCAAGACGTTCAGTCCGCACGACCGCACGGTGAAACTCGACGGAGAGGCCTTTTTCGACGTGGCTTCCGACAGGGATCATCCGTTTTTCGTGAAGACCAATACGGTGGTGGTCAAGGTCGTCGGCACTTCGTTCAACGTCAAGATGTATAAGGATACGGACGATACGGAGGTCGTGCTCGAACGCGGCGTGGTCAAACTCCAGTTCGGCGACAACGACAATATGATTACCATGCAGCCGGGACAGAAGATCTACTATTCGTCCGCTTCGCACGACATCTCCATCTCCGAGGTCAACGTGGAGTATCTGATGCTGCTCAAGTACGGCATGATCTCGATGTCCGATGTCCGTGTGGCCGAGATCATCCGCAAGGTGGAGGAGATCTACAGCGTCGATATAGAGACCGTCGCGCCTCTCGACGACGACCGGCTGTATAACTTCAACTTCCTGAAGTCCAATACGCTCGATGACGTGCTGGACATCATCGAGAAGATGTCGGGCGTGAAATGCCGTCCCGCTCCGGCGGCCGGCGCGGAATAGAAACAAGAAACGACTTAAACCGAATAGCTGAATAGAAACCTAAATTTTCAACTGCCTATGAACTAAACCCTGATTCCATTCATCCGAATCATGTTGGCACATCCGGGCCCGGTGCTGCTGCTTTCCTCGATCAGTTTAAAACTTTACAGTCCTAATCATGAAGAAAAATTTATCTGTTTTTCGGACGGGATGCTGTATGTTGATGCTGTTGCTGTGCAACGTCTTTACGTTGTCGGCGGCTGAAGAGCTGTATGCACAACACTACAATGTCACCCTGTCCCTGCGAAATGCAACCGTCAAGGAAGCGGTCGATGCGGTGACCCGGCAAACCGGAATTGCATTTTCGTACGAATCGTCGGTCGGCGTCATGCCGCTCGGCAATGTGGAAATCCGTGTGGACGGCGGCGCTGTCGATGCCGTTCTCGGTCCGCTGTTCGCCGACAAAGGCATCGCGTGGCAGGTCGTCGACGGCGTCGTGATCCTGACCCGGCAAAACTCCCCCCCCCAATCGGATTCCGGTCGTAGGCTGACCGTCAGGGGCCGGATAACCGCCGGCGCCGGCGAGTCGATCGTCGGTGCGACGGTCATGGTCAAAGGCACCCAGACGGGCGTTTCGTCCGACGTGGAGGGTAATTACGAAATCGTCGTTCCCGGTCCGGGTTCGGTGCTGGTATTCAATTATCTGGGCTATCAGCCTCAGGAGATCGCGGTCGGCAACCGGACGCAGATCGACGTGCGGCTCGCCGAGGACAACAACGTGCTGGACGACGTGGTGGTCATCGGTTACGGCACCCAGTCGCGCCGCACGCTGACCAGCGCCGTCTCGAAGGTGAGCGGCGCCGATCTGGAAGGCGTTCCGGTCAATTCGATCGGCGATGCGCTGAAGGGCAAGGTTCCGGGCGTACGCGTCTCGACGGCCAACAACCAGCCGGGCAGCGATCCGGTGTTCCTGATCCGCGGCGGTTCATCGATCAACCAGTCCAATGCGCCGATCATCATCGTGGACGGCGTCCGCCGCGAGATGACCGGACTCAATACGAACGACATCGAGTCGATCGAGATCCTGAAGGACGCCGCTTCGGCGGGTATTTACGGAGCCAGCGCGTCGAACGGCGTGATTCTGGTGACCACCAAGAAGGGCAACCGCGCCAAAGGTCCTCAGATTACGTTCGAGGCGCAGGCCGCATGGACCTCGCCCGCGACGAAATTCGACCTGATGGACGCCCGCGACTATGTCGTCACCATGCGCCGCGCGCTGAACGACTGCCCCGGATATACCTACGGACAGCAGGTGCTCACGGGTGCCAACTCGGCCGGTATCGGCAACGGCGATTCGTCGATCTGGACGACCCGCTACCTGCAGGAGGGCGAAAGCGTGCCCCGCGGCTGGAGTTCGGTGGTCGATCCGGTCGATCCGTCGAAGATCATCGTTTTTCAGGATAACGACCAGCAGAGCCAGTGGTTCGACGACTCCTACTGGATGCAGTACTACGTCGGCGTGAACGGCGGCAGCGACAAGGTGACCTACGCCGCTTCGGCCAGCTACATGAAAGACGGCGGCATCGGCATCAATACCGATTTCTCCCGTTTTACGTTCCACGGCAACACCTCCTTCAAGATCACCAAGAGCCTTACGGCCGGTACGACCTTCGACTACTCGGAGACCAGCGGCAACGAGATCCCTTCGAGCGGCATCGGCAACTACTGGACAATTCTGGGCCGCGGCATGTTCATGCCCGCCACCCACCGTGACTACCTCGAAGACGGCCAGCCCGGTCAGGGTACCTGAGTACTACCCATTCGTTTTTCGAGAGGAGAAAATGGGTGTAAATATTAAATATTCAGCGATTTAATCTTTGCACAGGGTTTCTTCTTCGAGGGATTCCAAGCATAATAAGGTAATTCCAGACGAGGTTACGGTTTCCAGATCGTTACCTCGTCTGTTTTGCTGTATTTTGCATAAAATATTCGTTTGCAATTTCTTGCATCGCGCTTCATCTTGACAGACAACTCTGAGGAAATTAGTTTTAACCCCCAAATTTCATCGGAGTATGCGCAGCACATTCAAGGTTCTGTTCTACCTCAAAAAGGACAAACACAAAGTTCAGCCGGTTGTTCCCGTCATGGGCCGTATTACCGTCAACGGTACGATCGCCCAGTTCAGCGCCAAACTTAGCGTTCCTCCCCATCTGTGGGAGGTGAAGGGCGGTCGAGCCAAAGGCAAAAGCCTCGAAGCCGACCGTATCAACCGCTATCTGGATAATATCCGTATCCAGATCGGAAAGCATTACCAGTCTATCTGCGACCATGACGGATATGTTTCCGCCGATAAGGTGAAGAACGCCTATCTGGGTTTCAGTAAAAGGTATAAACTGTTACTGGAGTTATGCGATGAATTCTGCAAAGAGTACAAGAACCGTATAGATGTGGACCGTACTATCCATTCCTTATTCCGTTATCAAACGCTACGACGCGATTTGAGTCTTTTCATCTGTCAGGACTATAAAGTCAAGGATATACCCCTTGTGGAACTGGATCAGTCTTTTGCAGAGAAGTTTGCCGCCTATCTGAAACATGTCAAGGGCCTTGCCGACACGACGATCAGCGTTGAGATCAAATCACTGAAGCATATCGTCAAGAAAGCGTTTAACGACGGGCAAATGGAGAAGAATCCGTTTGCCTATTACTACTACTTTGCCGACCAGCCGGAAATTGAATATCTCACCGAAGAAGAAATCAATAAACTAATTATCGGCAAAGTCAAGCAGCAGCGTCAGGATCGGACACGGGATATGTTTCTGTTCTGTTGTTTTACGGGCCTGTCCTATGCCGATCTGGCCAAACTAAGTTATGAGGAGTTGAAACAAACTCCGAACGGAGCATGGTGGATTAGCAGTATCCGTCAGAAAACGAAAGTACCGTTTACGGTAAAACTACTTCCGGTTGCGAAAGCTATTCTTGAAAAGTATCGTATTCCTGCCAACCGATTCAACCGGCTCTTTCCCGAGAATCCGGGAAAGGTCTTCCCGGTCGCTTCCTTGAAATCCTCGGACGCCAGTTTGAAACATATCGCCCGACAATGCGGGATTGCGAAGAATCTGAAATTCCACACGGCAAGGCATACCTTCGCCACGACGGTCTCCTTGATGAACGGTATTCCACTGGAAACAGTCAGTAAGATGTTAGGGCATAAATATACGACCACGACTCAGATTTATGCCAAGGTGACAAACCAAATGATAGGCAATGCGATAAGCCGAATAGAGGATAAAATAGGCGATAGATTCCAGTTCCCGACTCTGAAAGAAGAGAGCGACGGCTAATCCGAAAGACAACGGCGATTACAAGTTTCCCGCCGAGAGGCAATTAAACGCCGGAGATGGAAATACGCAAGGCCATGCGAATCGCCCGAGGGCGAGCCTTGCGTATTTCCATCCCCGGCATTTTGCTGGTCGCTATCGTCGGAAAAGGCGACATTCTGCGGTTCGGACGCCAGTCGCTTCGCTACGTCCATATCAGAAACCCAAAGTAATCGCTTATCGCATTGTCTGTTTAAAATAGTCGTCTGTTGTTCTTCTTCTCGTGGAGATAATTCAACTCGTCGCTGTAAATTCCGATTACAAAGCGCAGCATATTGTCGACCAAAGCTGTAAGCCTTGTATTCTCATTCCCAATAAGTGGAGGATTGTCGATACTTTGTACTTGGTTGCCGCACTGATATAGATCGCCGAACGGTTACGGCAGTCCGCCGGGGCAAAGAACGTGCGTTCGAAATCCGGCAGCGGAATCTTTTTGCGACGGAATCCGGCCAGCTCCTTTACGTCACTCGTTTGGGTATTGACGTCTGTCCTTTCAGCAGTCGGAGCCGATGCTCCGGATACCGTTTCCGATGTCTTTCCCTCGGGAGCGTCCGTATTTTCCGCTTCCGGTTCGGGAATCCGGCGGATGACTTTCGAATCCAAAGGGGCCTGTCCGGCGATCATCTGACGCATCAATTCTTCGTCGACTTCGATACGGGGACGCTTCGATGGTTTTGTTGCGAGGTTGTCGGTTTCTTTTAATGAATCCATGGTACAATGTTTTTAAGATTGAACGTTCGCTTTATGCTTGTAAAGCGTGTGTGTCTGGTTTTATGGTTTAAACCATTCAAAATACCATTTTCTGCTTCACGCAGTTTATATCGGAATAATGAACGGAACAAGAAAACCTACCTTTCATGATGCAGGATACCACCGACTGAAATACCTCGGTTTTGATGTCCGGCCACGACCGCTCCAGTCCGCACCGAGAGCTTGTTTTGGTGCCCGGACGGTTGTAATATTGCAACCGGGAAAGACCCGTCCTCGAAAGCCGTAGCGGAGGTTTTTCAAAGTTTTCACAAAAAATTTCCGCCGCGGATTTTTGTTATCGCCAGATAACAGCGAGCTGTACCTTTGTCGGACAAATGCCAATTTGTCCGACAAAGGTACAGCTCGCCCTGCGAGGCCGGTGTCGCTCCCCTGTCGCGCCCCTTTTTTAAGCCATATATGGATACCGACCGAAAACTGACAAACGGGATTATTTTATCTGCTGAACTGAATCAGAGATTGACTGCTTGAATATTCCGATTAATGCATGTCTTCCAAAAAATCCAATATTTCCCGGCGAATCTGCCGGAATCTGGACACTGACGTGTCGTACCGGTCGAAATCGAATATGATCGCATTGACGAAAGCCTGTGCACGGATCGAATCCCGGGCCTCAACCATTTTCAGCAGGTCGTAGTCACGGATGCCGTCACGCATGGCTGCCAGCCGAATCGACGGGTAGAGCTTACGGTAACCGGGGTAGACGATATGCGAGTCGCCGCCGGGCCAGTCATTGGCGGGGGCGGAAACGTCTCCGAAAGGATCGCCGTTCGCTCCCCATGCGTTGAAGCCCCAGTGAAGGTATCCCGGAGAGTCGTATTTGTAGTTTATCCAATGCAGCAGGCGTGTCTTGATGAGCGGCAGTGTTACGTAACGGTTTGCGAAATTCCCCCGGGGATACATGCAGGTGTAGAACCAGCAACTATGTCCGGCTGGCATTGTTCGATAGATTTCCCATACGAATTCGTCGAGTTGTGGCACGAGGATGTCGATCAGCGCCGGGTCGTAGGACGAAGAACGGTAAGCTTCGATGATTCGGATGTCGGGGGCAGCCTGTTTTACCTGGCGGGCCAATCCTTCCCAGGAGGTCTTATTTTCGTTGAGCGGTTCGTCGGCAATGTGTTGTGTGTAGATGTCGAGCCAACTGCGGCCGCTTCCGTCATCGATCATTCTGGAACGCAAATGCTCCTGCAGAGCCGGAAAATACGCTGCGATGTATCGTTGCACGCGCGGGTCGTCATGGGGCAGACGTTGATAAACATAGGAGCCCTTGCCGTCGGGGACCGGTACGTTGGCCCAGAAAGGATCGGTCCACCCGTTGCGGGACCGCTTGGCGAAATGGTTGGCCTCGATCAGCCGTACGTCGGCGTGTCGGAGCAGGAATTCGATCGTTTTGTCCATCCGTGAGAAATCGAACGTCAGCCCTTTGCCGTCGGCTGTCGGAACCGGCGTTCCCGTTTCGTAGAGCAACCAGACGTTCTGACCATAGGCCGAGGCGGTTTCGACGAGCCGCCGCATACATTCCCAATAGGCCGGTGAATCGTCCTCCACGGATTCGTTGTCGTTCATGAAAGAGAATTTATCGGGGAAATACCAGTTGGTAACCAATAACGACTGTTCGGGAAGCGTGACCGGATAAACTTGTATGGTGAATTGTCGGTCGGCAACGATCCGCTTTCCGTTCTTTAGCCCGGAAATGCGTACCGATCCTTCGTAAAGCCCCGCTTCGGCATCGGCCGGAATCGGAATGTCCAACCAGAGCAAAGCTGTCCCGCCTACGGCGATAGATACGGTGGTGTCGGTCAGAATGGGATCGGGATATTCTCCGGACGGTGATTGCAGGGCATCGGGGGCCGCCGGCACGTAGGCGTGGGAAGCCTGTACGTTCCGGACCCAGCCCAGAACGGCTTTGTCGAGCGAAGTTCCCTGCTCTGTTTTAAGACTCCGAAGGACAGGAGTCATTGCCGCTACGGAGTCGTCAGCGGAGATAACGAATTGCAGAACGGCGTTCTCGCCGCGGGCCACGCGAACGGTATCGTCCCCGGCAGGAGGGTAAACGATTCCGGGAAGAACATTGGTCAAAGGATCGATGACGCGGATCGTGAGTCCGCTTTCACTACAGGCTACCGGTAGCATCAGGAGTGCAGGGCAAAGAGTCCGGATCGTCCGGTTGACGAGAAGTCGGAGCGGGGAAATGTTCATTTCGGGTTCGGTTTGAATTCTTAATTGCATTGCGGGAAAACAGTAAGCCGGAGTTCCGTGCATCCGTAGGGAATCAGTTCGAGATATTCGATACGGTCGGATACGGCGCGGGCTATCCCTTCGGCCGGAAGGCGCGGCGTGTAGCGTCCTTTTTCCAATTCCCAGTCGATCGGTTTGACGGGAACCGAGATTTTCACGGGCGTATGTTCCGGATCGAACGGATAGCTTCCTGCGGCTGCGGGTTTTGTCCGAATGACCTTCAGGGGTATGACCGGATCGGAGCAAAGGGCATAGTTCCAAGGTCCGGCAGGCTCGATGCTCCAGCATTCGAATTCGGGGTTGCCGGGAACTTTGCCGTTCATATTCGCATAGACCGTCCGGTCGGCTGTTTTCCGCTGGGGAACAGGATAGGAGAAGAGCAGAGGTCCGCGCTGCACGTAGATTCCCTGTCCGGGAACGGTGTTCATGACGGGTTGCATGCTGAGACACAACCGAATCCGGTCGCCGTTCCTGAATTTGCGCCGGAGGGTCACGAACGTGCCGGCGGGACATGCGTCTCGCCACAGTTTGCCGTTGACATATATTTTGGCATCCCTGCACCATGCGGGAATGCGCAGCAGAAACGGGATATCCGTCCTCTCTTTCAGGCCGAAGGAGAACTCGATCTCCCCGTCGAACGGATAGGAGGTCCGCTGTGCGATGTGGCACTGTCGGCCGTTCGGCAGGTCGAACGTTGCAGCCGAAGGTCCGTAGAGCGCAGCGGCAATAGAGCCGTCTTTCCCGCGTAGCCACATATGTGCGACGTAATTGGGCATGAAACGGTGAACGTTTCCGGCGCAGCACTCCGTTTCATGCGTCGGCCGGAAAGCCATCCAGGTCGAACCGTGGAAGAATTCGTTGTGATTTGAACGCCCCGTTGCGATTACCTGATTGACGGACGAGAAATACTGCAACGATCGGAAATCCTTGGTAACGGCTCCTAGTCCGGCATTGAAGACCGCTTTTTCTATTTTGTCAGCCCACCGGACTTCGCCCGTGGTCAGGAGAAATTGCTCCAGCGTCCAGGTGTAGTCGGAAATGTCGCAGGTTTCGTGACTGTTGATGACGTTCCCGTTTCCGACGAGCGCTTCCGCACTGGCCGGAACGCCGTCGGGGAGCATGTGGTCGCGGGTGAGCTTGCGTTCGGCGTTGAGTGCAAGGTCCAGGTAATATCGTTTGCCCGTATAGGCATAGAGCAGCATCGGGAGTTTCAGTTCTTCCATGCAGGTGACGCCATGCATGACGAACCGTTCGTCGCCGGCCGCGACTGCGGGCGTCAGGTCCCCGAATTTTCCGCCATTGTAGGCTCTCTCGCAAATATCCAGCAACTTCGCATTGCCGGTTTTGCCGTAAGTCCACAACATTCCCTCGATGCTGACGATGTTGCGCCATTTCTCGACCTGCTCCTGCGTAAAGTTCATGTAGTGCCTTTCCAAGGCTGCGGGGATCGCCGGATCGCCCGTGCGCTCGTAATAGGCTTGCAGCACCCGGAAGTAGACACACATGGGCCACATCGACTCAATCGCTTTGTTGCCCAAAACACCTGTGGACGATGCGTTGGCCAGCGTGTAGCGAATCCCCTCCTCGGCTTTGGCGATCATCTCCCGATCACCGAGCAGGTAACCCAGGCGGAGCAGACCGTCGGTGTAATAGGCTGTCTGCTCGTAGCGCCACCAGTCGCTTCCGTAGGTTTCGGTGTTACGTCCGATCTCACCCGCCCAAAGGCAGGAGTCGTACGGATAGGACATCGCCTCGGGATGTCCCGTAAGTCCCGTTTGTTGGCGGTGGAGGAATTCCTCGATCCAGCCCTGCGGCTCTATGCAGCCGATCATGCCGCCCTGAAACTGGGCATAAGGGGCCTGGGCGTTCGTCGCGGTACCGACGAGGCAAAGTGCAATAATTGAAAACAGCTTCTTCATGCGATTTCTTGACTATTTGTATTTTTCGACTCTTGCATCCCGGATGACACCTTTCCAGTCGAGCCCGAAAGCGAAATCATATGTATTTCCTTCCGAGTCCGTATAACAAACCATATCTCTCGGAACGTCTTCATGCTGCTGTTCCACGGTTTTCATGTCTGCGGGCAATTGCATCGGCAGAAGTGCCGACGGTTCCCGCCGGCCGGAGATAATATCCAGCACGGCCTGACGCTGTACCCCGAAAGCAAGCAGTATGGCATCGGCCGAAGGTTCGAATTCGGCCGGAACGAACGGTCTGGTCGTGGAAACGACAGCCACGACGGGCTTGTCTCCCATCTGCCGTTTCGTTCCGAGTACCCGTTTCAACTCTTCCCGGTTGGAACTCCGGACGGTTTTCCCGCGGTAACTCCGGTCGATGGACGGTTCTTTCGGGTCCCCGCCGGCAATACTCTCGGGGCGTGCGTGGCGGGCCGTGTAGTCGCCGTATTGCAGGCTGATCGGGACATAACCGTTGCCGCCCTTTTCCCGATCGGCCGCATCGTATCCGCAGCCTCCGTCGGGTTCGTCGATAAAAACGATCGCGAAGTCGGCATTTTCGGGGCTTTCTGCCAATTCGTAATATTGTTTGACCAAAGAGGTGTCTACAGGTAGGCGGGATTGTCCGCATTCGGGCAGATATACGCTCCGGCGGGTCGATGCGGGCAGGGTTTCCGCTCGGTTTTTCAGCAGGACGACCGACCGGAGCTGCGCTTCGTAACCGGCTTGCATAAATTCCGGATTCCCGACCGTCGCTTCCGTCCGGTCCGGGTCTACATAGGGATTTTCGAACAGACCGGTCCGAAAAATATTGAGCAGCAACCTTATGGCGGAACGTTCGAACCGCTCCCGGGCAGATTTTTCGCCGAATTCGGCGGTCCACATTTGGTAGGCTTCCAGCACGGGACCTTTGTCGTTGTTGCCGCCGAACTGGTCTACTCCGGCTTTGAGCGCTTCGTAATGCCGCTGCGGGATGCTCAATGCCTCCACTCCCCAGCATTTGCCGTCAGCCTCCTCGATGCTGGAATAGTCGTGCGTGATGCCCCAATCCGTGCAGACGACGCCGTTGTATCCGTATCTGTTCCGCAGCAGATCGGTGACGATATATTTGCTAAAACCGTTGCCGACCTTTTTTCCCGAGGGGTCCACCCCGTGGGAAACCGTATAATAGGGCATGACGGCTGCGGCCTTTCGTGTCTTGCCGTTGAGGCGGAAAGCTCCTTCCACAAAGGGCCGGATGTGTTGCTCGAAATTTCCGCCGGGGTAAACAGTGTATTTCCCGAAGCTGAAATGGGCATCCCGTCCGCCTTCTTCCGGGCCGCCGCCCGGCCAATGTTTGACCATGGCATTGACGCTTTCATACCCCCAGCCGTCCGCAATCTCGGCAGCTCCGACGGAGGTCTGGAATCCGTCGATATAGGCCCGCGCCATATCGGTGTCCAGATCGGGGTCTTCGCCGAAGGTACCGTAGAACCGGTTCCACCGGGGTTCGGTCGCCAGATCGATCTGCGGCGACAGCGCTGTGGCGATACCCAAGGCGCGGTATTCGGCGGATGCGATCCGTCCGAACTTTTCGACCAGTTCGGGGTCGAACGTAGCGGCCAGCCCGAGCGGACTGGGCCACAACGAAATCTTTCCTCCTGACCCTGCGTTGTATTCGGCCCAGGCTCGGGTTTCATTCCGGGGATCGGAACTGATATTGACCGGAATGCCTTGTCCGAGGCCTTCGACGAAGGCCTGCATGTTGTTGTTCCATTCGGCTGCAATGCGGGGACTTTCAACCCGGACGACGAGCACGGCCCGGAGATTGTCGTCCCGGAGGAACTTCCGCTGTTTGTCCGAAACAGCCGAGTGGGGAAGTCCGCTTTCCCGGAGCGAGGTCCCGTTGTAGGTCGAGGACCAGTAACCTACCGAATCCGTCGGGACGGCCTGATGGGAACTGTATAACATCAATCCGGCAATCTCTTCGACGGAGAGTCGCTTTGCAAGGTCTTCCGCCCGTTCTTCCGGGGTGTACCGCCAATCTTCGTAGCAGTCGAGAATCCCGTTTCGGTTCAGGTCTTTGAAAGCGTATCCGTCGGAATATAAGATACGGACGCCGGATCCGGGGAAATAGCCCAGAGTCTGTCCTCCGTCTTGCCGAATCAGACAGTAGGTGTCATGCGGCTCGACCGTCCATTTTCGGCCGCAGGCACAGAGTATCGGCAACATAAACGCCAAAGATACTATTCGACGTACAAGATCTGTTTTTGTTGTCATATCGTTATCAGGGTCGGTTCGTTCTTTAGGGGACTTGGGAAAGCAGTTACAAAAGAATGAATTTTTATCGGCCGCGGGGTTGAATATTTTCCGGAAAGATTCTTTCCCGTATACGGATACCTTATTGAAATAAAGGCGAAATTGCAGTTGTCCGGACGTTTTGAGCCGTATTGCGCCGTTCTCTTTCGGCCAAATGATCGTACAATTCGGCGGGATGCAGTTGTGTTTCCCGAAAAAAATGTATACTTTAGTTTCCGAAAATACCCGTTATGCATCGTCGCTTTCTTATATCCCGTTTTTTCATAGTCTGCATCGGATTTGTCCTTTCCGAGATACAGATCGTTGCTGCCGAGTCTTTTCCTCAGGTGCGTTTCACCCCGTTACCTTCCGACATTTTGCCGTCGAACGAAGTGCGCAAACTTTATCAGGATTCCGATGGATATATCTGGATTCCAACTTATAACGGATTGGCCCGCTACGATGGATACGGAGCCATCACCTACGGTATGCGTGATGTTTCGAACGGGTTGTTCAACACGTTCGTCAATGTCGTTGCCGAGGACCACGACAAGAACCTGTGGATCGGAACCGAGCACGGCCTTTTTCGGCTCGACAAGGTTTCGGGAAACATCGTGGCCGACGAATATCCAGAGTTGGCGGATTGCAACATCGCAGTCATTCTGTGCGATACGGGCAACGGCATCTGGATCGGCGGCGACAAGGGCCTTTTCCGCAAAAATGCGCTCGACCGTAATTTTCATCCCGTCCCGATCTCCAATTCGGCGGGTCGTCCCGTCAAGGCGGTCACCTCCATCATCAAGGATGACAAACTGAACCTGTGGATCGCCGCTTTCGATCAGGGTTTGTTGCGTTATGATATCCGTGAGGATCGCGCCTATGCTTGCGACGATGCCGTGCTGCGTAAAGCACATGTTTTGGCACGTGATGTCGCGGGTAATATCTGGGTGGGTACGTGGGGCGCCGGAGTGGTGCGGCTGGTTAATCCTCTGGCCCCGGGACCGACCCGTTACGTGCATTATAAACACGTGCCGGGCAGAACGCACTCGCTGCTCGACGATATTATTTACGATATTGAGGAAAATCCCGAGCAGAATACCATCTGGATCGGTGGTCGCAGCGGGTTGAGCATCCTCCACGACATCGACAATCCCGATTCGTTCCAGAATTTCTTTCCCGGCGACAACGTGGGAGACCTGCCCTATAACGAGGTGAATTCGATCCTTCGAACCCGTGACGGACTGATGTGGATCGGTTTGTTGGGTGGCGGCGTCTGCAAGGTCCAGACCAGCGGAACCAAATTCGAGTCCGATCGGCTGGAACCGATCAGAACCCGTTACAACACGAGTTCTGTTCGAAGTATGTATTACGCCGGAAACGGCGACTTCTGGTTCGGGCTGCTTGATTTCGGCCTTATAAAATACAACATTCGAAGCGGTAAAATCGTCGATTACCACGAGCATCCCGATTTGAAGTCGCTTCCTTACACTTCGACCGTCAATACGATCATCCGCCGCTCGACTACCGGGGAACTGTATTTCGGAACGCAAAACGCCGGTATTTGGGTGTATAACGAAACGCAGCACAAGGTTCGGCAGATCAATCATTTCAACCAGCCGAACTTTCTGGACGACTGCGTGATTGCTCTGTGTGAGGATACGCACGGCAATCTGTGGATAGGCTCCCGGTTAGGTATTTACGTCGAATCGACAGACGGGCGTTTCCACACCGCTGCTGAATGGCTCGGATACGCTACGCCATTCGATCAGACTTATGTGTTCGACATCTGTTGCGACAAAGCAGGCGATGTCTGGATCGCTTCCAACGGTCAGGGCATTCTGCATATCCGTACGGCAGACGGAACCTGGAGGCAGTATACACGCGACAACGGCATGATTTCCGATCATGTCTATTGCCTGCAGGCCGACGATACGGGGTGTATCTGGGCCGGAACTTTTGCGGACGGACTTGCGGTCCGTATTCCTTCGGAAGGGAGCTTTAAGGCCGTGTCGGCTTTCCCGAATCTGGAAAACAAAGGTATCGGCAATATTGCCCGGGATGAAAACGGCCGGATGTGGATTACCACGAATAATTCGGTCTTTTCCTTTTCGCCGGACAGCCTGGGCAATCCCGAGCATATCAATACCTATATTATATCGGCCGACATGCAGTCGTTCTTCTTCAACCGAAACGCTTCGGCGCAGGTCGATTACGGACGCATTGCTTTCGGAGGATCGAATGGGCTGATGATATTCACCGGCAATCGCACGCAGCCCCACCAGACGAGACTGCCGATCGTGCTCACAGACTTCAAGGTGCATAATCGTTCGTTACGGACCATTCCCGCACGGGAACGATCGCGCATCTCTCTCCGGGATATCGATTACACGGATGCCGTGACGCTTACGCACGACCGGAACAACTTCTTCATCGAATTCTCGATGCTCTCCTATGCCAATCCGCGCGATCATATTTTTAGATACCGGCTCGACGGATTTGATAAGGAGTATGTTACGGCCGATTCGCACCACCGTTTCGCCTCATACAGCAATCTTTCACCGGGAACCTACACATTCCGTCTGCAGGCTGCCGGGGAAAACGGCGTGTGGAGCAGCAACGAGCGGACGCTCACAGTGCGGATACTCCCCGCCCCGTGGCTTTCGTGGTGGGCCTGGACGATCTATTCCGTGCTGCTGCTGGTGCTCGCCTATGGGGTCGTGCGGTTCCTGCGCTACCGGCTCCGGCTGCGTCAGGAGGTGCAGATTTCGAAGTTGGAGCGACAAAAAACCGAAGAACTGAATCATGCCAAATTGCAGTTTTTCACCAACGTCACTCACGAACTGATGACTCCGCTGACGATTATTCTTACTTCGCTCCAGAACCTGAACAACGGCACAGGGGACAATCAGACTCTTTACGGTGTCATGTCGGCCAATGCGACGCGGCTGATGCGACTGATTCAGCAGATACTCGAATTCCGGAAAGTCGAGAGCGGGAATCTGAAAATCCGTGTTTCGCATGGCGATGTCGTCGGATTCGTTCGCCGGTGTGTGGAAGCTTTTGCCCCGCTTGTGGCCCGAAAGCAGCTCAAGGTCTATTTCCGTGCTTCGTCGGAACAGGTCGACGGCTGGTTCGATCCCGACAAACTCGATAAGATCGTCTACAACCTGCTGTCCAATGCGGCAAAATACACGCCCGACAAGGGTGAAATTATCATCCGGATCGAAACCGGAGACGACTGTTCGGTCTGCATTTCGGTCGCCAACAGCGGCGAACTGATGACCCAGCAGACTATCGACGGACTTTTTCGCCGGTTTTACGACGGCAATTACCGGAAACACCATACGATTGGAACCGGTATCGGTCTGTCGTTGGTCAAGGATCTCACCGACCTCCACCGAGGTTCAATCCGGGTGTCGAGCGACGAGCAGGACGGCAACTGTTTCCGAATCACGCTACCCATAGGTCGAGATGCTTATACCGAAGAGGAGATCGACGATGATACCGGAGACGATGCCGCGGAAAAAATTTACGAAGGGGCCGGAGAATTCGTTCCGGTGCAGCCCGATGCGGCGATGACCGATACCCCCTCCCGCACACGCACTGACCATACGCTGTTGGTCGTCGATGACAACGAAGAACTGCTCTTGTTGATCTCCAATCTTTTGGCGCCCTATTTCCGAATTGAAACGGCATCCGACGGAGAAGAAGCGCTTCGTATATTGTCCCGACAGCCGGTCGATCTGATCGTTTCGGATATCATGATGCCCGGCATGGACGGTATCGAATTGTGCCGACGGATCAAGCAGACCTTCGAATACTGTCATATTCCGGTTATCCTGCTTACGGCCAAAAATGCCGACGAAAGCCGGATTGAAGGGTATAATTCAGGGGCGGACGGCTATGTCACCAAGCCCTTCAACCTGCAGTTGCTCTACGCCCAGATTGTCAATCAACTCCGGAAATTGGAGGTTCGGGGCCTGCATTTCCGTAATCAGCCGGTTTTTGAGGTGGAGAAACTGGAGTATACTTCAATGGACGAAAAGTTCATGCGTCAGGCTATGGCGTGCGTCAATGCGCATATCGACGATTGCGAATTTGCACAGGCCGATTTTACCCGTGAAATGAATATGTCGCGTACGATTCTTACCGAAAAACTCAAATCGCTCACCGGGTTGACTCCGGCTGCATTCATCATTGACGTGCGACTGCGTGCTGCCTATCATTTGCTCGAAGAGCAGAAGAAGATGCGTATTGCCGATCTGGCCTATGCTTCCGGATTCAACGACCCGAAATATTTCAGTACGTGCTTCAGAAAGAAATTCGGATTCTCTCCCAAGGAATTTATCGACAGACTGAACGAAAAAGGCGATAAAATCGCTTGATTGTCCGCAGAAGCGGGCCTACAACCGTTTTTCGGTAAAAATTCGACCTGCATGATCCATGTCAGGAGTATTTTCGTACCCGGTAGATTTTGTCCCGGCAGAGTGGATGGAATCGGCTCAATCCATAGGATATGATTATGAAACTCATTTTTGCAATCTCCATTGTCGCTCTTTCGTTCTTCGGCACTGCCTGCCGGAGATCTGTCGGCGAAATGATTCTGGTGCCGATGCCGCAGGAGGCAACCTTTACGGGAGGTTACTTTGAAACGGACAGCGCCCGATTCGTGGAGCGTGCAGGCGATGGGTACGTTGCCTGCCGAATCGATCCTTCGGCTCCGGAGATTCGTCCGGAGGGTTACCGGCTGAAAGTGACTCGCCGGGGCATTGACCTTACGGCCCTGGATTCCGCGGGACTGTTCTACGGCCGGCAGACGCTGTGCCTGTTGGCGACCGCACAGGGGATTCCCTGCGTGGAAATCATCGATAATCCCTGTTTCGGTTATCGGGGTATTCATCTCGATGTTTCGCGGCACTTTTTCCCCGTTGAAACGATATTCCGGCTCCTCGATGAAATGGCACGGTACAAGCTTAACAAATTTCATTTCCATCTGGCGGATAACGGCGGCTGGCGCATCAGGATCGACGCTTATCCGCTGCTGACCCGGCTGGGAGCATTCCGTACGGAGTCCGACTGGCTCGAATGGTGGAGTTACGGCGACAGGCATTATGTACCCGAGGACACACCGGGGGCCTATGGCGGTTACTATACGAAAGAGGAAATTCGCAGAATCGTTGCCTATGCTGCCGAACGCTTCATCGAGGTGATTCCGGAAATTGAGTTCCCGGGGCACTCCGACGAGGTTTTCGCAGCTTATCCGGAGCTCTGCTGCTCGGGCCGGGCCTATACTTCCGGCGAGTTTTGCGTCGGCAATCCGCTGTCGTTGAAATTTATGGACGAGGTCCTGACCGAGGTTCTGGAGTTGTTCCCCTCGAAATACATCCATATCGGCGGCGACGAGGCCGACCGGACAGCTTGGAAGAGCTGTCCCAGATGCCGGCATCTGGCCAGGGAGTTGGGCGGAGTGGACCAGGTGCAATGCTATCTGGTCGAACACGCCGAAAAGTTTCTGGCGGAACACGGACGCACGATGATCGGATGGGATGAAATCCTGAAGAACAACCTGCGATCCACCTCTACGGTAATTTCCTACAGGGGGCAGCGAGGAGGCATCGAGGCGGCCAACCGCGGTTACGATGTGGTCATGTCGCCGGGCGAGATCCTCTATTTCGACTGGTATCAGGCCGATCCTCATACACAGCCGCGCGCGATGGGCGGTTTCTCGCCGATTCGGAAGATGTACGGTTTTCATCCCGTCCCCGATACCCCTGCAAAGGCGGCCGACAATGAATCGATAATTCGCGGTGAATTCGTTTCGCCGGATTCGGTCGAATATATCTATGACGGCGGCAAAGAGCACGTCATCGGGGTACAGGGTTGCACATGGACCGAGTTTATAGAAACGGAAAAACATTTGGAATACATGATTTTCCCGCGTTTGCTGGCTGTTTCCGAACTTGCCTGGACTCCCCGGGAGCGATGTGAGTGGAATGATTTCCGTCGTCGTATCAATGTTCATGTATCGTTGCTGCATGCGCGGGGAATCAATGCTTTTCCATTGAGCGACGACGTTGTGATTACGGCTCAGATGCTTTCCGAAGGCAAAAAGGCCCGGGTGACGCTCGACACGGAGAAATATCCCGCCGAAGTACGCTATACTTTGGACGGTACGGCCCCGGTTCCCGGATCAGACCTTTACGACGGGCCTTTTGTCGTGAAAGCGGGGACAACCGTCCGGGCGGCGCTCTTTGTCGCAGGCAGGATGGAGGGGACCATGACGGAACTCTATGTCGATGCCCGCCGCAATGTCGATAATTACTATACTTATCTGAATACTCCCGAGGTATACGCCTCGACAGACCGTTAATCGATACTTTATGAAAAAACTACTGATCGCACTGTTTTTGTTTCCCGTGACGCTGGTCGTGGCGGTTCCGTCTGCAAAGCCCCGGTTGGGCGAGGCTCCGGTCCGGAAGATCGTTGCGGCTATGAGCCTTGAGGAGAAGGCCGGCCTGCTGGTGGGAACCTCAATGGAGGGTTACGCTGGCGAGGGCGCTGTAACGGGCCGCACGTTGAAAACAGTTCCCGGTTCGGCCGGAACTACCCGCTCTTTGGAATCCTACGGCATTCCGACAACGGTGATGGCCGACGGTCCTGCGGGCCTTCGTATCGATCCGGAACGTGCAGGAGATGCACGGACTTATTTCTGTACGGCTTTTCCGATCGGCACGATGCTCGCCTCGACCTGGGACGAGGCGGCTATTGAACGCTGTGGCGCAGCAATGGGTAACGAGGTGCTCGAATATGGCTGCGACGTGATTCTCGGTCCGGGTATGAACATCCACCGCCATCCGCTCTGCGGCCGCAATTTCGAATATTATTCCGAGGACCCGTTGCTGAGCGGCAAATGCGGCGCGGCGATGGTGCGGGGCATTCAGTCGCAAGGCGTAGGGACTTCGGTCAAGCACTTTGCGGCCAACAACCAAGAGTCGATGCGCTTACAGAATGACGCCCGGGTGTCGCAACGTGCGTTGCGTGAGATTTATCTGCGAGGATTCGAGATCGCCGTCAAGGAGGGGCGTCCGTGGACGGTCATGTCGTCCTACAATCGTATCAACGGACCTTATACGCAGGAGAGCCGCGAGTTGCTGACCTCTGTTCTGCGCGACGAATGGGGCTACGAAGGTCTTGTCGTGTCGGACTGGATCGGAAAACGTAACACCGTGGCACAAGTACATGCCGGCAACGACCTGATGATGCCGGGAGAACCGGCTCAGGCGAGAGAGATTGTAGAAGCGGTGCGCAGCGGGAGACTCGCCGAGGCGGATGTTGACCGGTGTGTGACCCGTGTACTCGAATATATTCTGCGGACGCCCCGTTTCCGGAAACAAGCCGTGTCGGAGACTCCCGACTTGGAAGCACATGCTGCCGTATCGCGTCAGGTGGCAGCGGAAGGCATGGTTTTGCTCCGCAACGAAGGCGCTGCTTTACCACTTGCCGCAGGATGTAATCTCTCGGTGTTCGGAGTCAATGCCTATGACTGCATTGCCGGAGGTACGGGCGCCGGACACGTCAACAAAGCCTATACGGTCGATTTGGACGAAGGTTTGCGCAACGCCGGATTCCGGCTTAACACCCGTACGGCAGATCTCTATGCAAAATACATGTCTTTCGGTGAGGCACTGCTCGCGGAGCAGAACGCCCTGCGTTATTTGGGCGAAAAGTGGTTTGTCCCCGAAACGACGCTGACGCCGGAATTCATCGCTTCGCGTGCGGCGGACAGCGATGCGGCCATCGTTGCCTTAGGCCGCAATTCGGGTGAATACAACGATCGTCCTACATCGGATTTCTACCTGACGGAAGCCGAACGGGAACTGCTCGAATCGGTCTGCTCGGCGTTTCATGCCGCGGGTAAGAAGGTGGTCGTGGTGCTCAATATCGGCGGCGTGATCGAAACCATGTCGTGGAAGGAACTTCCCGACGCTATCTTGTTGGCCTGGCAGGGAGGTTTGGAAGCCGGGAATGCCATGGCTGATGTTTTGAGCGGCCGCGTATCGCCTTCGGGAAGGCTGCCGATGACTTTTCCGGCGGATTATTCGGATCATCCGTCATCGAAGAATTTTCCGCTCGACTATCGGGGGCGCTGCGGCGATTGGGCCGACGACGCCCCGGAACGGCACCTGCGAAACCTGGGATTCACTTGTTACGAGGAGGATATCTGGGTGGGTTACCGCTATTTCTCGACCCATGCTCCGGAGGCGGTGTCCTATCCTTTCGGCTATGGTTTGGGGTATACGACCTTCGAGTGGACGGATGCGGCCGTCAGGCGTTCCGGGACGGATTATGCGGTAACGCTCCGTGTAACCAATACAGGTTCGCGCGCCGGACGGGAGGTCGTTGAACTTTATGTTGCAGCCCCGCAAGGGGCGCTGCCGAAGCCCGTGCGCGAATTGAGGGCTTTTGCCAAAAGCCGGGAATTGCAGCCCGGGGAGTCGCAGGCGCTGACCCTTCGTTTCGCGGCTGCCGATCTGGCCTCGTTCGACGAGCGTATTTCGGCGTTTGTCGTCGATTCGGGGCGCTATATGGCCGAACTGGGGCGTTCTGCCGACGACATTGTCCAGCGGCTGCCTTTTGTCGCCAAAGCTTCCGAGCGCAAGGTGCATGACGTACTGAAACCGCAGGAGCCCCTGCGACGACTCAAATTCTGATGCAATGAAAATAATAGCTTGTTTGTTGATTTGTATGGGCTGCAATGCGCTGTTTGCAGCAGTGCCGCCCGCTATCCGGCCCGACGCGAAGATCGAAACCCGGATTGAAAAGATACTCGGCCGCCTGACGCTTGAAGAGAAAATCGGCCAAATGTGTCAGTTGACCGTCAGCATGGTGACCGATATGAATGATTCCGGGCATCCGTTCATCAGCGATGAGCTGCTCGATACGGTCATCGGACATTACAAAGTCGGGTCGATTCTCAACGTACCGTTCGATGAGGCGCAGTCCCGGGAGGCATGGACGCAGATTATCGGTAGGATTCAGCGTCGTTCGCTCGACTGCCTGGGGATTCCCTGCATTTACGGTGTCGATCAAATGCACGGTGCTTCCTACACCCGCGGTGCAACCTTTTTTCCGCAGGGGATCAACATGGGTGCCGCGCTGAACTGTGAACTGATGCGCCGTTCGTCGGAGATTTCGGCTTATGAAACCCGTGCCTGTGCCATTCCGTGGAATTTTGCGCCGGTGATGGATTTGGGACGCGATCCCCGATGGTCGAGGATGTGGGAGAGTTACGGAGAGGATGTTTGTGTCAATTCCCGGTTGGCGGCGGCTTCCGTGCGCGGTTTGCAGGGCGATGATCCCAATCGGATCGGGATGTATCGGGTGGCTGCTTGTTTGAAGCATTTCATGGCCTACGGCGTCCCCGTGTCGGGCAAGGACCGAACGCCTTCGTCCGTTACGCGCAACGCCCTGCGCGAAAAATATTTTGCCCCCTTTCTCGAATGTATCCGGGCCGGGGCGCTGTCGTTGATGGTCAACTCGTCCAACAACGACGGTATGCCCTTTCATGCCAACCGCGAGTTGCTCACGGGGTGGTTGAAGGAAGAACTGAACTGGGACGGGGTGATCGTTACGGATTGGAATGATATTTACAATCTATATGAGCGGGATCATATCGCCGAGAGCCGCAAGGATGCGGTTCGGATCGCTATAAATGCCGGGATCGATATGGCCATGGTCCCTTTGGACCGGGATTTCTGCGTCTATCTCCGTGAACTGGTCGAGGAAGGGCTGGTTTCCGAAAGACGCATCGATGATGCCGTTCGTCGGATTTTGCGGTTGAAAATGCGCATCGGGCTGTTCGAAGAGCCGTTCCCGGACACTTCGAAGTTCGATCGTTTCGCGAGTGATGAATTCGCCGCCGTGGCTTTGCAAGCTGCCGAAGAGTCGGAGGTGCTGCTCAAAAACGACGGAGGTCTGCTACCGCTCCCGAAGTCGGCGCGTATCCTGCTCACCGGCCCCAATGCCAATTCCATGCGCTGTCTCAACGGCGGCTGGTCTTACACCTGGCAGGGTGAGCGTTGCGATGAGTTTGCAGATCGTTACAATACGATTTACGAGGCCTTGGCGCGTAAATTCGATCATGTTACCTGGATTCCAGGCGTAGAATACGGCACCCCCTCGGAGAATTGGCAGGTGGAGCGTGTGCGGGGAATCGGCGAAGCAGTCTCGGCAGCGGCCGATGCAGACGTGATTGTCGTCTGCATCGGCGAGAACTCCTATTGTGAAACTCCGGGCAACATGAATGATCTGAACTTGTCGCAAAACCAGAAAAAACTGGTCCGCGAACTGGCGTCTACGGGGAAACCCCTCGTATTGGTGTTGAACGAGGGACGGCCGCGTCTGATCGGCGATATAGAGCCGTTGGCGCAGGCTGTCGTCGATATCCTGCTGCCCGGCAATTACGGGGGTGACGCACTGGCCAATCTGCTTGCCGGGGATGCGAACTTCAGCGCCCGGCTTCCCTTTACCTATCCGCGCTGGCCCGATGCGTTGGCCACCTATGACTACAAACCCTGTCAGAAAAGGGGTACGATGGAGGGCGAATACAACTACGATGCCGTGATGGACGTGCAATGGCCTTTCTGCCACGGATTGAGTTACACTACATTCGAATACGGAAATCTGCGGGCTAACCTTACGGAATTTCGGGCCGGAGATACGCTTTCGTTCACGGTCGATATCTCCAATACAGGCGACTGCGCGGGCAAGGAGGCCGTATTGCTCTGGTCGAGCGATTTGGTGGCAAGCCTGACGCCTGACGTGATCCGGCTGCGCAATTTCGAGAAGATCTCCCTTGAACCGGGCGAAACCCGTACGGTGACGCTTTCGATACCGGCATCCGATCTGGCGTTTGTCGGTTATGACGGTCGCTGGCGGCTCGAAAAGGGCGATTTCCGGATCCGTATGGGTACGGAGACCCTGTTCGTCCGATGCGTGGAAACCCGGGTGTGGGACACCCCTAACATTCCCTGAAACCGTTCTAAAACATACCGATATGAAAAATGTTTTTTTTGCCGTCATGGCGCTTGCTGTTTCATTTACGGAAACCCGAGCGGCGGATTCTCCCGCGATCGTTCCCATGCCTCAGCACATCGCTTACGCAACTGGCGAAGGAGCGGTGCTCTCCGCCGGATCGCGGATCGCTGTACCCGGCGGGGCTAAAGCGTTGCGGAGTGTCGCGGAACTCTTCGTGCGGGATATTTGCCGGGAACATGGACTTCGGCTGAAAGTTTCCGGAATTTCCGAAAGCGGCATCGTACTCGGGATCGATCCGGCGCTCAGGGCGGAGGCCTATTCGCTCGACATCGGCCAAGGGCGTGTCGCCGTGACGGGCGGTTCCCCTTCGGGACTCTTCTACGGATTGCAGAGCTTGCGTCAACTTATCTCGCAGTATGGCATGCGACTTCCGGCAGTGCATGTGGAGGATGAACCTTGTTTCGCTTATCGCGGCGCCATGCTCGACTGCTGCCGTCATTTCTTCACGGTTGACGAGATCAAAACGTTCATCGACATATTGGCGCTCCACAAACTCAACCGTTTTCACTGGCATCTGACCGACGACCAGGGATGGCGTATCGAGATCAGGCATTATCCCGGATTGACGAAAGAGGGGTCACGGCGTGCCGAAACAGTCCTTGGACGCAATACGAATATCTACGACGGCATACCTTCGGGAGGATACTATACGCAGCGACAAATTCGTGACGTCGTAGCCTATGCGGCCGAACGGTTCATTACGGTCATCCCTGAAATCGAAATGCCGGGACATGCCTCGGCGGCACTGGCGGCCTATCCCTGGCTGGGGTGTGCCGGTGAGGGGTATATGGTACGGACGCGATGGGGTGTATTCCCGGAAGTTTATTGCGCGGGCAAGGATTCGACGTTCGAATTCATGGAGAACGTGCTTGCAGAGGTGTGTGAACTGTTTCCCTCGGAATATATCCATATCGGCGGGGATGAGTGTCCCAAACAGAGTTGGACGAGCTGTCCCGCCTGTCAGCAGCGTATCCGTAATGAGCGGTTAGAGCATGAAAACGAATTGCAGAGTTATTTTGTCCATCGGATTGAAAAATGGCTCAACGCCCGGGGGCGCAATCTGATCGGGTGGGACGAAATACTCGAAGGAGGGATTTCAAAGACGGCTACGATTATGTCGTGGCGCGGTGCCGATAGCGGCGTTGCCGCTGCCAAGGCCGGGAATCAGGTGATCATGACCCCCAACACGCATTGTTATCTCGATTATTTTCAGACGCAGGAGCCGGAGCGCCTCGAACCACTCGGTATCGGCGGTTACGTGCCGGTTCGTAAGGTTTATTCGTTCGATCCCTATGACCGTCTTTCTTCAGCGGAACAATCCTGTATTCAGGGAGTACAAGGGAATATATGGACGGAATATATCGCTTCTTTTGCCCATGCACAGCATATGGCCTTGCCGCGGCTGGCCGCATTAGCGGAGGTGGGATGGGCCTGCGACCGCCGCGATTTCGGGGATTTCACCCGGCGCATGACGGTATTCCGGAAACTTTACGACAAATGCGGCTATCGCTACGCCTCCTATTTCTTCGATGGAACGGGCGAATAAATCGGTCTACCGGTGCTAAATATACTGCGATGATGAACCCGAACAGACGACTTTTATCTTTGGACACCCTGCGGGGGGTCGATATGTTCTTTATTATGGGCTTTTCAGGGCTCGTGACCTCGTTGTGCGCACTGTGGCCCGGATCTTTTACCGATATGCTTGCGTCGCAGATGCAGCATGCGGCGTGGAATGGACTAACGATTCAAGACACGATCTTTCCTCTGTTTCTTTTTATCGCAGGCGTGGCGTTCCCCTTCTCGCTGGCCAAACAGCGTGCACGCGGATTCGGCAGAAAACGGATTCTGGACCGGATTTTCCGCCGCGGACTGATTCTTGCCCTGTTGGGAATGGTTTATAACGGGTTGTTCGAGCTCAATTTCTCCTCGTTGCGCATAGCAAGCGTGCTGGGACGGATCGGCTTGGCCTGGATGTTCGCCGCACTGCTCTGCGTGTATTGCAGCGTGAGAACTCGGATAGCTGTTGCCGGGATTATCCTAATAGGCTATTCACTGCTGCTCGGCCTGGTCGTAGCCCCCGATGCTCCGGTCGGTGCCGATCCGCTTTCGGTGGAGGGGTGTCTGGCCGGATGGATTGACCGACAGTACCTTCCCGGACACATCCTTTACGGGGCATTCGATCCGGAAGGGATATTGAGCACCCTGCCGGCAGTCGTATCGGCTCTATTCGGAATGTTCACCGGCGAATTTTTGCTCGATGGCCGGAGAGGGCTCTCTGGCTCTTGGAAAGCGTTCTATATGGCCGTCGCCGCACTGGCGATCACGACGGCGGGCTTGTGCTGGAATCTTATCATGCCGGTCAACAAGAATTTATGGAGCAGTTCGTTCACTTGCGTGGTCTCCGGTTATTCGCTGGGGATGACCGCCTTGTTTTATTACCTGATTGACGTGTGCGGGTACAAACGATGGACGTTCGTTTTCCGGGTTATCGGATTGAATTCCATTACGATTTATATGGCGCAGCGGATTATTCCACTGCGTTATGCGTCCGATTTTTTCGTCGGCGGACTTGCTTCCAAATGCAGTGAAACAGTAGGGGCGGTGATCTACGATATAGGTTATATCGTGCTCTGCTGGCTGTTTCTCTATTTCTTGTATCGAAAAAACACTTTCCTTAAGGTATGACCGGCAAATAGCCCGAAAATTACAATAACCTCATTTAAATAAATTTAGCATGAACCAAACTTTGAAGTTCTCGTTCCGGAACTTGTTTTTGTCCTGTGTGTGCTTGCTTCTGTTTGCATGCGGCGGGAATCCGGAGATAATTTCTCCCGACGGGCGCACACGCCTTTCGTTCGTGACGGGCGCCGACGGCTGCATGGCCTATACCGTCGAACGCGACGGCAAACCTTTGATCCTTCCTTCTGCCTTGGGCCTCGTGGTGCAAGAACGGAACCTCGCCGGCGGCTTTTCGGTACGGGAGATTGTGAAAAGGTCCGTGGACGAAACATGGACGCAGCCGTGGGGCGAAAATAAAATCCTGCGCGATTGCCACAACGAAATGACGGCGGTATTGAAAAACGACGACGGCGTGTTGCTGACGCTTCGTTTCCGGGCTTTTGACGACGGTGTGGCATTCCGCTATGAATGGGAGGTGCCGGACCTCGATTCGCTGACCGTCACCGATGAACTGACCGAATTCCGCTTCGCCGAAGACGGCGTGTCGTGGTCGATTCCTGGAAATTTCAACACCTATGAATTGTTGTATCGCGAACTGCCGGTTTCGGCCGTCGAAAACGCCAATACGCCTTTCACATTCCGTGTGGACGGCACATACGGTTCGATTCACGAAGCGGCGCTGTACGATTTCCCCGAAATGAATCTCTACCGGACCGATTCGCTGGCCTTCAAAGCCGAGTTGGCTCCGCTGCCTGACGGTATAAAGGCTCGTATTCCCTCGAAATTCATGACGGCGTGGCGGACGATCCAAGTGGGAGACAAAGCGGTGGACCTGATCAACTCGTCGCTGATCCTTAACCTGAACGAGCCTTCGAAGATTGCTGACACTTCGTGGATCAAACCGCAGAAATATATCGGCGTATGGTGGGGACTGCATCTCGGCACCCATACATGGACAATGGCACCCCGGCATGGAGCGACGACGGAGAATGCTCTGCGTCATATTGACTTCGCAGCGGCGAACAATATTCAGGGAGTGTTGTTCGAAGGGTGGAACGAAGGCTGGGAGAACTGGGGTAAAACGCAGCACTTCGATTATGTGAAGCCCTATGCAGATTTCGATCTCGACCGCATTGCCGCGTATGCCCGGGAGAAGAACATCGAGTTGTGGATGCACAATGAAACGGGTGGTAATATTCCTGAATATGAAGCGGCTCTGGAAACGGCTATGCAGCGCTATGCCGGATTGGGTGTGCATGCCGTCAAAACGGGATATGCCGGAGGCTTCAGGGACGGCCAGCTCCACCACTCGCAGTATGGCGTGCGGCACTACCAGCGTGTCGTCGAGACGGCGGCCCGTTATGGGATCGTCATCGATGCCCACGAGCCGATCAAGGATACGGGCATTCGCCGCACGTGGCCCAATATGATGACCCGGGAGGGGGCACGCGGCATGGAGTGGAACGCATGGTCGGAAGGGAACTCCGCGGAGTATCTCTGTACGCTGCCTTTCGTACGGCTCCTGAGCGGTCCGATGGATTATACGCCGGGGGTATTCGATCTTGATTACTCGCGCGTCCGGGGCCGGGAAACCGGAATGCAGGAGTGGAACGGCGACAACAATTCGTGTTGTATCAAGACTACGCTGGCACGTCAGATTGCCAACTGGGTGATTATTTATTCTCCGCTTCAGATGGCGTCCGATCTGATCGAAAACTACGAGGGACATCCGGCTTTCCAATTCTTCCGGGATTTCGATGCCGACTGTGACTGGTCCGAAGCATTGCAGGGTGAACCCGGCGAATATATTGTCGTCGTACGCCGTGCGGATGACAGTTTCTTCCTGGGCGCCGGCACGAACGATGAGCCCCGGACATTGACCCAGAAACTCGGCTTCCTGAAGTCCGGTATGACTTATACTGCAACGATCTATGCCGACGCTCCGGATTCTGCGGAGAATCCCGAAAACTATCGCATCGAAAAACGGACCGTGACTTCTGCCGATATGCTCGAAATTGCAATGACTGCCCGTGGCGGGCAGGCCGTGACGTTTGTTCCCGTAAATGAATAGAACCATGATGAGACTTGTTTTTTGGGGCGTGCTGCTGTCGGTCGTTCCGCTGTCGGTCGATGCCCGCAGCGAAGGGTGGGTAATTACCGCACGAGATACCACGGCTGATTATTTTGCCGTCGCCATGGCCAACGGAGAAATTGGCGTAGCCGTGGGGCGGGAGCCTTTTGCCCTCGGTTCTGTGATTCTGGGAGGGAGTTATGAGCCGGGGTTCGGAGATGATGTGAGTCGTATTCTGGAAGGGATCAATCCGCTGGGGTTGACAATGGCTGTCGATGGTCATCGGTTCGATCCGTCGGAGGTCCGTCCACAGCATCAGTCGGTCGATATGCGGCGTGCAGTGCACACGACCCGTTTTTCAACGGACGGTGTGACGGTCGTCTATCGTATACGGGCCTTGCGGAACATGCCTTACGCTCTTATGACAGAAGTGGAAGTGACGGCGGAACGCGATGCAGAGGTTCTTTTTTCAAACGGTCATACCGTTCCCGGAGAGTTCGCCGACACCCTGCGGGAGTCGCGCACGGTCGGATGTGAGGACGGCAGCCGTATTGCCGTACAGCGCACTTCCGGCAGTTACAACCGCGGCCGCGACCATATTGTGGCTTCGTCGACTTTTCTTTGCGGTGAAGGGTGCGAAGCGGTCTCACCGGAAAGCGTGAGGATTGTTCTGCGCAAGGGCGGCCGGGCGTCGTTCTCCCTTGTGGGAACAATCTGTACTACAGCCGCTTTCGCCGACCCGTGGAATGAATCGGAAAGGCAGGCTATTTATGCAGCCCGGGAGGGAGCGGCGCAACTCGTTGCGGCACACGAACGGAAATGGGCGGAGTTGTGGCAGGGCGATATCGAGATCGAAGGCGATCCCACGGCACAGTTGGATGTGCGTTTCGCCTTGTTCAACCTTTACGGCTCTATCCGTGAAGGCAGTCGCCGGAGTATTCCGCCGATGGGCCTTTCGGCCCGGGGCTTTTACAACGGTCATATCTTCTGGGATTCTGAGATCTGGATGTATCCGGCGCTGCTGGTGCTCCGGCCCTGCCTGGCGCGCCAGATGCTCGATTACCGAACCGACGGACTCGATGCGGCCCGTCGTCGGGCCTACGCCCACGGCTATCGGGGCGCGATGTTCCCCTGGGAAGGGGATGACCGGGGCGAGGAGGCTACGCCGACCTTTGCCCTCACCGGTCCGCTCGAACATCATATTACAGCCGATATCGCCATCGCCAGCTGGAACTATTACTGTGTGACGCAGGACCGGGAGTGGCTGCGCCGCGAGGGTTTCCCGCTGATGCGCGAGGCTGCACGTTTCTGGTGCGATCGCGTTACGGCGAATGCCGACGGCAGCTACTCGATCCGCAATGTGATCGGAGCCAACGAATACGCCGTCGGCGTCACGGACAATGCCTTTACCAACGGCGCGGCCCGCCGGGCACTGGAGTACGCTTCGGCTGCGGCGGAGCTTTGCGGCGAGCGTCCCGATCCGCAGTGGAGTGCAGTAGCCGCGGGCCTTCGCATCCCGCACTTCGCCGACGGAACGACGCGCGAGCATGCCGGCTACGACGGCGAGATGATCAAACAGGCCGATGCCAACCTGCTGGGCTATCCGCTGGGCATCGTGACCGGACGCGAAGCTCAGTTGCGCGATCTGGAATACTACGAGCGCCGAATCGATCCGCGTAACGGTCCGGCGATGAGTTACTCGGTTTTTGCGATTCAGTATGCCCGGCTCGGAATGGCCGAAAAAGCCTGCGAAATGTTCCGTCGCTCCTACTTGCCCAACCTGCGGCCGCCGTTCGGGGTGTTTGCCGAAACGGCCACCAGCGGCAATCCCTATTTCATGACGGGTGCGGGCGGCATGTTGCAGGCCGTGCTGTTCGGATTCGGCGGGCTGGAGATTACGGCGGACGGTCTCGTGCAGCGCCCGTCTGTCCTGCCGCCGCAATGGAAGAATTTGAGAATCAAAATAAATGGTAAAATCTATCAGGCAACGAACCAATAAATATTCCGATGAAAAAGACAATGCTTTTTTTGCTGCTTGCGTTCTGTTTCTCGAACTCGGTCCAGGCCGGTCAGGATGCAGTATCTATCAAACTGATTTCTTTCAATATGCGTACCAGTTGGGGGCGCGACGGCGACAACAGTTGGCCGAACCGTCGTCACGCCACGGCGCAAATGCTCCGGCAGGAGGCTCCCGATGTGATGGGCGTGCAGGAAGCCATGCAAGACCAGTTGTATTACATCGACACCGAATGTCCCCGGTATGCCCGTGTCGGCGAAGATCGTGACGGCGGGGCCGAAGGCGGCGAAACGATGGCGGTGTTCTACCTCCGCGACCGGTTCGAACTGCTGGACAGCGGCACCTTCTGGATCAGCGAGACTCCCGACAACGTGTCGCGCGGATGGGATGCCGCCTGCAACCGCACGGTAACATGGGTCGAATTGCGCGACAAGAGTTCGGGCAAAGAGTTTTTCTATTTCAACACTCACCTCGACCACCAAGGGAAAATTGCCCGTGAGGAGGGCGTGAAACTGATCGTGACGAAGATTCGACAGATTGCCGGTAAGAAAGCGGCGGTTATCTTGGGCGGAGACCTTAATACATCCATTGACAATCCGCATCTCAAGCCGTTGACCAGACTGATGGCTTCGGCACGCGATACAGCGGCGGAAACCGATCAAAAGGGAACATTCAATGGTTTCGGATCGGCTCCGGACACGATTATTCTCGATCATCTTTTCTACCGCGGCAGGATGAAATGTCGAAAGTTCGTCACCCTCGACGGCGATTACGGGGCGCCTTACATTTCGGATCACTATCCGATAGCAATGGTTTTTACGCTCTGAAAGCGACGAGGCCGATTCGTCGAACCGGCCTCGTCGTACCGTCCGGAATTTGAACTCCGTTATCGGAGAGCCTGGATCAGTCCGGTTCGAGCGTCCGGTATTTCATCGAGCGGATAGTACCGGTGGATGATCGTTCGATCCTTGATGACAATAATCCGCACTCCCGAAGGAGCGTCTCCCAACGGTCGGCCCACGGCACTCGTGGTTATCATTCCGATGTTGTCGTACGATGTCTCCGCGTTGTCGTGCAAATGTCCCGTAAAGACGGTTTGCACACCGGTTTCCCGGAACAGTTCGAAATATCTCCGGCGTTTTTCCGGCGAAATGGTCGAATAGCCGTCCGGTTCGTCGATTTGCCGGAGAAAGAACGGGTGGTGTGCGAAGACAAGAGATGTCCGGCTGGGCCTTTTCTTTTTGAGCGAACGGGCCAGCCACCGGAACTGATTCTCTTCTTTCGAGGGGTCCCGGGTTTCGTCTTTCAGGTAATCCGAGTTGATTCCGGTCAGTAGGATCCCGTTCACACGCACACAGAAGCGGTCGATTCCGAGGTGTTTCGTGTAGGGTTCCACATCGACGGAACCCTCTTCCAGCCGGACGTCGTGGTTGCCCGGGAGATAAAGGGTCTTGATGCGGGGATTTATTTCTGCGACGATCCGCAGGAATTCCGTCCATTGGCTCTCGTCCGCTGCATTGTGCACGTAATCGCCGGTGAAGACGACGACATCGGGGCGGAGCCTGTTTATTGCTTCGACGGTTTTTGTGAGGGTGCGGGTTTCATAGGCCATGTCGCGGTTGTCGGCATAGAACCCCATCTGGGGGTCCGAAACCTGCATGATGATCGTGACCGGAGATTTTTCCCTTGCGGATGTGAGTGCGGCCGTCAGACAGCAAAGAGTTGTTAAAATGATCTTTTTCATTGGATTATAGATGAATGCATAGCCAAAAATAACGAATGGGTTGCCGAAATCCAAAAAAAAACGAAGGAATCCCACTTTATTTTCCTTACGGTGTTTTTCCGGTAAAATTTCGACCTTTTTTCTAAATAAGAGAAGAATTTTGTATCGGCATTTCAACCGAAACTACTTTATCTGAAAATTGTAAAATGAAACATGCTCATGACACACGTTTACGACATTACTTCTTATCCCGTTCTCTATTTGTAGTCGGGTCCCATCTCTACGAATCGCTAATGTTTGATCCCAGAAAATCATGAAATGTATTAAGATTGATAATATGTTGCGGACTGCGCGGTTGATTATGCTCGCCGTGTTGTCCGGAGGTATTTTCGCGGTTCCTTGCGGAATATATGCACAGTCTGCTCCCCGAACGGTTTCCGGTACTGTCACCGATGCGGCCACCGGAGAGCCGCTGATCGGAGCCACCGTACAGGTAAAAGGTGTGACCATCGGTACTACGACGGACCTGAACGGAATGTTTTCGATCAACCTGCCGGCAAACCGGAAAACACTGCTTTTCTCCTATGTCGGGTATGAAGCCCAGGAGATTGCGGTTGGCCGTGAGAATTATCTCAACGTGGCGTTGAAACAGGACGCCAATGCGTTGGACGAAGTTGTGGTGGTGGGTTACGGCCAGCAAAAGAAAGGCATGCTGGTGAGCTCGGTACAGTCCATCGCTCCCGCGGAACTGCGGATGCCTTCGTCGAGTTTGTCGACCGGGTTTGCCGGACGCCTGGCCGGTGTGATCGCCGTGCAGCGCAATGGACAGCCCGGTGCCGACCAGGCGGATTTCTGGATACGCGGTATCTCCACGTTCGGTTCCGCGACCAAGCCGTTGATCATCCTTGACGGTGTGGCTATCGACGCGAATGAACTGAACGGGCTAGACCCGGAGATTATCGAGAGTTTTTCGGTGCTCAAGGATGCTACGGCGACCGCTCTCTATGGTTCGCGGGGAGCCAACGGCGTGATGATCGTTACGACGAAGAACGGTAAGAATCTGGATAAGCCGGTCATTAATTTTCGCTTCGAGACGGCTCTTTCGACTCCGACGAGCCGCCCGGAAACGGTTGATGCGGTGACCTACATGCAGATGTACAACGAGTCGGTTCTGACGCGCGGTACGGGGCAGATTCCTTATACGCAGGCGAAGATCGACGGTACGCGGGCCGGCAGCAACAAATATATCTATCCGGATGTGGATTGGTACGATGAGATGTTTAAAAATTTGGCAGTCAACGAAAACTTTAACTTCAATATCCGCGGCGGCAGTTCGAGGGTCGATTACTTCATGAGCGCCACCGTCCGTCACGAGGAAGGTATGTTGAAGAACCTGAGCCGGGATTACTTCTCCTATAACAACAATTACTCGGTTTGGCGTTACGCTTTCCAGAACAATGTCAACGTCAATCTTACGAAGTCTACCAAAGTGTCGCTGAAAATCAACACCCAGCTCCGGGATACGCACGGGCCGGTGAAAAGCAGCGAAAACATTTTCGGAATGATCATGAACGGCAATCCCGCCGATATGCCGATAACCTTTCCCGACGATCCGACGGTAAACCATATCCGTTGGGGCGGCAAAGCCATGGTGAAGAATCCCGTGGCTGAAATGGTTACCGGCTACAAAGACGAGTTCCAGAGCGTATTGAACGCCAATCTGAGTCTGGATCAGAATTTCGATTTCATCACCGAAGGGCTTTCCGCTTCGGCGCTGATCTCTTTCAAGAACTATTCCTATACCCAGACATCGCGTTCGGCAGGTTATAATTCCTACGAAATTTCGGGTACGCATACGGGCGATGACGGATTGGAAGACTATGATCTGGAGATCCGCGGCAACGAGCAAAGTACGACACTCGCCACCTCCAGCAGTACTGACGGAGACCGCAAGATATATATCCAGGGAATGATCAACTATAACCGCAGTTTCGGCCGTCATGACGTGAGTGCTATGGTCGTGTATAATCAGGAGGAGACTGCGCTCGGAAATCCCGGTAGTCTGTTCAGTTCTTTGCCCAAGCGTAAACAGGGCCTTGCGGGCCGTCTGACCTACGGGTACGACAACCGTTACCTCATCGAGGCCAATTTCGGATACAACGGCAGTGAGAATTTCGCCGAGGGACGGCGCTTCGGCTTTTTCCCTTCGGTGGCCGTGGGATACGTGGTCAGTCAGGAGAAATTTTGGGCGCCTATCAAGAAGGCCGTCTCTTATTTCAAACTCCGCGGTTCGTACGGTCTTGTGGGCAACGACAGCGAGGAGACGCGTTTCATGTACATGTCGGACCTCTCCCTTTCCGGAGCCGGATATACGACGGGCGCCGACGGGGAGTATACGCTGAGCGGTCCCGTTTACAACCGTTTCGAGAATAAGAAGATCACTTGGGAAACCGGAGAAAAACTCAATGTCGGTGTCGATCTGCAATTTTATAACCGACTGAATGTAATGGTCGATCTGTTTCAGGAGGTCCGGAGCGGTATTTTCCTGGAACGCGGCACAGTTCCGGCTTTTCTCGGAACGGCTACGACAAAAGTGTACGGCAATCTGGGTAAGGTGAGAAATCGCGGTTTGGATCTCTCGATGGATTATACCCATCAGATCGGCAAGGATTTCTTCATTTCTGCCAAAGGAACCTTCACCTTCGCCCGCAACCGGGTGCTCGAACAGGATGAGCCGGATTACCTGCAGTATCCCAATCTTTCGCGGGTCGGCCGTTCGGTCAATTCGTTCCTGCTTTATGAGGCGCAACGCCTGTTTATCGACAATAACGAGGTGAAATACAGTCCTGAACAACTGCTGGGCGGTGAAATCATGGCCGGCGACATCAAATACGTCAACCAGCCCGATGCGAACGGCAACTACGACAACACGATCAATTCGAACGACCGTATTTATGCAGGGTATCCCGAAGTGCCGGAGATCGTCTACGGGTTCGGGTTTTCAGCGCAGTGGAAAGGACTCGATTTCTCGGTCTTCTTCCAGGGTACGGCCAATACGTCGCTCGTGATGAGCGGATTCCATCCGTTCGGTATCAATAACAATGTCAAGCGCAACGTCATGCAGTTCGTCGCCGACGATTACTGGAGCGAAAGCAATCCGAATATCTATGCGGCCTATCCGCGGTTGAGCGTCGTGGAATACGGCAACAACACGGTTGCCTCGACCTACTGGCTCCGCGACGCGTCGTTCCTGAAACTGAAAAACGCGGAGATCGGCTATACCTACAAGAAAATGCGTTTCTACATCAGCGGATCGAACCTGCTGACCTTCTCGAAATTCAAGTTGTGGGACCCCGAACAGGGCGGCGGATCGGGACTGAAATATCCGACCCAGCGGGTTTTCAACATTGGAATCCAGATGACGTTATAAAATAAATTCCAAACGAAATCCTATGAAATATTACACACATATTCTATCCCTGATTTTATCTGCCGCATTCCTGTTTCAGGCGTGCAGTTATCTGGACGTAGTCCCCGATGAGACGCCGGACGAGAAAGACGCCTTCCAGAACCCGACGATGGCCGAACGCTATCTCTATTCCTGTTATTCGTTCCTGCCCAATCCGCGTCACGAAACAGCTTCGCTGGATCTGATGACGGCCGATGAAGTGGTGACCCCGTGGGAACACGAGACCTTCGCCAACTTCCCGAAGGGAAACTACAACGCCAGCGAACCGGTGATCTCCTACTGGAATACGCTTTTCGGAGGTATCAGGCGGTGCTACATCTTGCTGGAAAATATCGACGCAGTGCCCAACATGACGGAGGCGAATCTCCGGATTTACAAAGGAGAGGCGAAATTCCTGATCGCTTATTACCATTTCCTGCTTTTGAAGAACTACGGTCCGATTCCGCTTATCAAGGGCGTCATGTCCATCGATATGGACAAGGCGGACTTCCCCGAGCGGGACAGTTACGACGTATGTGTGCAGTGGATCTCTGACCTGTTCGACGAAGCGGCCGGGATGCTGCCGGCAGAGCAGACCTCCACGGCCTACGGCCGGGCCACGAGCGTTGCTGCCAAAGCGCTGAAATCACGGTTGTGGCTCTATGCCGCTTCCCCGCTCTTCAACGGAAACAGCGAATACTATGCAAATTTCGTCAGCAAAGTGGACGGGCGCCATCTGATCAGCCAGACTTATTCGGAGGCAAAATGGGAAAAGGCGGCTTCCGCAGCCGAGGAGGCCATTGAGGTCGCTAAGGCCGCAGGTTATAAACTCTATACCGAAAGTCCGGTGGTTACGTCGAGGTTCGCCCAACCGACCGATCCCGTGCATCGGGTGCTCCGTCTGAATTTCATGGATTACAACACTTCGAAAGAGGTGCTGTGGGCCGATACCCGGAAAGAGGGTCACTATGGGTTGCAATACAAGTCCACTCCCTATCGCGTGGGTCCGTCATCGGGCAACGGTGTCGGCGTGACATTGACGATGGTCGAGATGTTCTATTCCAAAAACGGACTTCCGATCGATCTCGACCCGGAATACGACTATACCGGGAGGTACCGTTACGGGGAGTATCATAACGATGTCTGCGACGGTGTGACCATGAACCTGAATATCGATCGTGAACCCCGCTTCTATGCGTGGGTGGCTTTCCAGAACGGGTATTACGAAGTGCTCCGTCGCGACGGAGCTGACGACAACGCGAACATCGTGCAGACGAAGTTCCGCAAAAACGATGTTTTCGGCATCAAGGAGCGCACGACGAACTACACCCCTACGGGATACCTCAATAAGAAGGGTTGTTCGCCGCTCTACAACAACATTCAGGAGGACGTTGCCGCTCCGCATTATCCGTGGCCGGTGATTCGCATGGCAGAGCTGTACCTGAATCTTGCGGAGGCTTATGCCAACTTGGGACGGATTGACGAAGCGGCAGCAGCGCTGAAACCGGTCCGCGAACGGGCGGGACTGGACCCGGTGGACGAGGCTTTCGAAAAGGCGGGGCTGACGCTTGGACGCGACGAAATGATCCGCATGGCACGTCAGGAGCGGACTATCGAACTTTATCTGGAGGGGCACCGCTTCTGGGATGTGCGCCGTTGGAAAGAGGGCGACAAGTATTTCAACGTCCGCCCCAAAGGCATGAATTACAACGGGGAGTCCGATGCCGATTTCTTCCGGGTGACCGAGGTGATCGTCCAGCGCAAGTTCATGACTCCGATGCATTACCTGATGCCGATACCCAAGGATGACATCAACAAGAACGAACGAAAGTTCGTCCAGAATCCGGGTTATTGACAGAATCACGAATTTGAAAAACTGCATCTATGAAAAGCATATATAAAATACTGTTACTCTTTACCTGTTCGTGCGGCGTTTCGTGCGGCGGGGACGATGAGCCTGTCATGACGGCGCTCGCCGTACAGGGAATCCGTGCCGAGGCATTTCCGGGAGCGATCCGACTGACATGGAACCCGATCGAAAGCCGCGACTTCCTCTATGCCGAGGTTTCGTATTACGATTTCGGCACGCAGACGACAATTTCGAAGCAGTGCAGCCGCTATACCGGCACCCTCTACATTGACGGACTGCTAAACCGATATGGGAAGTACCGTTTCACATTTACGGCTTACGATGTAAACGGAACGCCCGGGCAACCCGTCTATATCGAACGGCAGTGTGAAAAGGCCGAGTCCTATTATGTGGTTGTTGCGGAGAATCCGATCCCGCTCGCAGCAGACCAGTTGGCTACCAATGCCCAGGAGCCGAGCGAAGGCCCCTTGGATTTGCTTGTGGATGGAAATCCGGATACTTTTTTCCAGAGTTTCTGGGATGAGTGGACCTATCCCGAATTGAAGCCTACGGGTTATCATCACCTGACTTTCGATCTTCGCAAGGAAGTTTCAGCGTTTAAATTCCAATATTGGAACCGTAAGAAAGCGAACGGTTCGCTGCCCAAGGCCGTGAATATTTACGGCAGCCCGGATGGCGAAACGTGGGTGTTGCTGGCCCAATTGGATAACCTGCCCGGTGATCTGGGTTCCTCCTACACTTCGGAGTTGTTTCTGCCGGAAGAGCCTATTTCCCATGTAAAATACGAGGTGGTGAAAGGAACCGATGTCTACCAGCCCTATTTTTCACTCGCAGAGATCGAATTTTACGAGGTCGTGCGGGAATTGGTCGATCCCGAAGCCGAATGACAATCATAATTGAAAAAGCAACGATAAAGATGAAAAAACTCTTGAAATACATATTGCTGCTAATTTATGTCGCATTGATGCCTGCTTGTGGGGAAGATTCCGGTCTGGACCTGTCTCTTATACACATCTGACGCTGCCGACGACTTAAT
>ENA-OYWH01000212-OYWH01000212.1-human-gut-metagenome-genome-assembly--contig:-NODE-212-length-43793-cov-14.714413_pt1 | contig 43793 bp, 48 predicted proteins | sample MGYA00244168_ERZ653393 | MGnify/ENA primary metagenome ERZ653393 (study PRJEB26926, sample SAMN06165164) | human gut metagenome | biome: ENVO:00009003; feature: ENVO:2100002; material: ENVO:00002003...
ATTGCAATTGTGGAAGATGAAGAAATTTACGTAAAACAATTAACAGAGTATATCCGGAAATATCAAACGGAAAGAGGAAAATCAATAAAGGTTACAATATTTGGAGATGGAGAAGATATCACTGAGAATTACAGTGGCAGTTTTGACATTATTCTTATGGATATTCAGATGCGGTTTATGGACGGTATGACAGCAGCAGAAAAAATCCGTCAGATAGATCAGAAAGTAATTATCATGTTCATTACCAATATGATTCAATATGCAGTACGTGGATATGAAGTTGATGCAATGGATTATGTAGTAAAACCGGTTGAGTACTTTTCTTTTTCTCAGAAGCTGGATAAAGCAATTGGACGTATGCGCTCTGAGGTTAAAGAATTTCTTACGATTCCGATTGGAAAAGGAGTTGTAAAGATAGATATAGCAGATATCTATTTTATTGAGGGACAGAAACATAATGTAATTTATTATACTTCGAGAGGAGATTACTCTTCAAGAATCACGATGAAAGAACTTGAAGAAAAACTTACACCACATAATTTTTTTCGATGTGCAAAGGGCTATCTGGTAAATATGAATCATGTAGAGGGATTTGTTGGTTCTGATTGTGTGATCAATAATGTACATATACCTGTCAGCAGAGCCAAAAAAAAGGAATTCATGAATCTGCTTCTGCAAAACCTCAATATGGAATGATTTCATGCGAAATGGAGGATACAATGTTATATCAGGATATTCCAAGAATTTATACGGCAATAGCAGAGTGGGGATCATGTTTAGTTTATCTTTATATCCTAAAAAAAGAAAATATGAAATCTGTACATTTTCTGGCAGGCAGTCTATTCATGCTGGCTATCCAGAGTATATTTTTGACTTTGACAGACAATGTAACAGAGATTTTGTGGATTCCCTGTATGATGATTGCAGCAGGTATGATGTATGTATTTCTTATGATCGGAGGAAAAATGAAGCCTCTTGGAGCGGCTTATTGCTGCGCCCGTGCATTTGTTCTTGCTGAGTTTGCAGCTTCGCTGCAGTGGCAGATGGTATCTAGTGTACAGACATGGGAAAATCATAGTATATGGGTTGAAATTCTGATTACGATAGTTATTTTTGGAGGCTGTTTTACTCTTGATATTTATTTAGAAAAAGATCTTCTGAAGCAGAATTATCTTGAACAGATGACCGTAAGGGAAGTAGCAGCGGTAGCAATTATGGCGGTAGCAATCTTTGCTTTTAGTAATCTGAGTTTTTTAAATGAAAATGTGCCATTTGCGAGCAGAGAACGTGCAGATATTTTTTCTATCAGAACACTGATTGATCTTGGGGGAATTGCAATCCTCTATGCTTATCAGAGCAGGATCAGTGAGTATGTTGCTGAGAGAGAACTTTCAGTAATGAATATGATGCTGAAAAGCCAGTATGAGCAATATCGAAATTATCAGGACAGCCTGGATCTCATACAAATGAAATACCATGATCTGAAGCATCAGATAACGGGACTTCGTGCGGAATCAGATGAAGAGAAGCGAAAAAAATGGATTGATTCCATGGAAAAGGAAATTGCTGCTTTTGAAAATATAAGCAGAACGGGGAATCATGTACTTGATACGATTTTGGCAGCTAAGATTTTTCATTGTCGAAAAAATCATATACAGATAACCTGCGTGGCAGATGGAAAATTATTGGATTATATGCATGTAACAGATATATGTTCTATATTTGGAAATGCTTTGGACAATGCTATTGAACATGTGATTATGATTCAGGATCCGAAAAAAAGACTGATTCATCTGACATTATGCGCTCAAAAAGGATTTGTGTTTATCAAGATAGAAAATTATTGTGAAGCAGAAATCTACAAAAATGAAGAGAATCTGATTGCAACAACAAAAACAGATAGTAAAAACCATGGTTTCGGATTGAAAAGTATTCGTGCAGCAGTAGAAAAATATGATGGCTCTATTGCATTTGGAGTACAGCAGAACTGGTTTGAATTAAAGATTCTTTTACCCAGAGTATTGTAATGCTCTGGGTATTTTTGTTGCCCAGCATACGACAAAGAGGTCCGGTGGACCTTTTTTAGTGTTTTGTGCCATATTTGTTACATCTTGTGCCCGAAATGGCACAAAATGATAAACATGTTATAGTAATGCCAACAGGGAATGATACCTGAAAAGACGAGAGAATCAAAGGAGGAAAAAAGAGAATGATCAGTGTTGAAATGGAAGACGTGCTGGCGGTATTACAATTATGCAAACCGTATATTATCGGTATTGTTGCTGCACTTGTAATAGGAATCGTAATTATGATTGCATGCCGCAGGATGTCTAAGGAAAAAAGATTTTTGGTAAGAGGAGAAGCTGCGATTGCGATGCTTCTTGCAGTTGTAATCTGCGTAAATATGATCTGTTTTGGACCAATGTCTACGTTGATTGGACTTGCAACAGGAAGTGGAACTATTAGTAATGAAACAAATAAAGAAGCCGCAGGAGTAGCAGAAGAGATAATGGAAGATGGAATTGTTCTCCTGAAAAATGAAAGCCTGCTTCCTTTAAACGAAACAAAAAAACTGAATATTTTTGGCTGGGAATCTATTAATCCGGCTTACGGAGGAGCAGGTTCCGGTGGAATTAATGGCCTGTATGATATAGTCAGCCTGAATCAGGGTCTTGAAAATGCCGGATTTTCTATTAATCAGGAACTGGTCGATTTTTATAACAATTATGGTGCAGATAATCCGGAAATGTCTATCCAGAAACAGAGCTGGACATTACCGGAGCCACCTGTAGATACTTACAGTGATAAGCTTATTAAAAATGCGAAAGAGTATTCTGATGTTGCAGTTGTGGTTCTTTCCAGAAAAGCAGGTGAAGGTCATAATGATATTCCTATGGATGTAAGTAAAGCAGCATATGATAATAATTCAGATGAATATGATGATTTTCCTGAGGGCGAGCATTATCTGCAGCTTTCACAAACTGAAAGAGATATGGTGGATATGGTTTGCTCAAACTTTAATAATGTAATTGTGATTTATAATGGAGCAAATCAGTTTGAACTTGGTTTCGCAGATGAATATCCTCAGATTAAATCTGTAGTATGGTGCCCGGGAACGGGAAATGTGGGATTTAATACGCTTGGTAAAGTATTTTCAGGTGAAGTCAATCCTTCCGGAAAAACACCGGATACATTTGTTTATGATATGACGACTGCTCCATGGTGGAATAATGCAGAAAAAACAGAGTATACAAATCTGGCAGATATGGCCGTTGAAGGAATGAACGCAGGAACTGCGCAGGTGTATGCTCCGGCATTTACCAATTATGTGGAAGACATTTATGTAGGATACAAGTATTATGAAACAGCTGCACAGGAAGGTGCGATTGATTACGATAAGACTGTACAGTATCCATTTGGATATGGTTTGAGTTATACAGAGTTCGAACAGAAAATGGGTGAACTGGAGGAAAAAGACGGACAGATTTCTGTAGATGTAGAAGTAACCAACACAGGAGATGAAGCCGGAAAAGATGTAGTAGAAGTATATTATAATCCACCATATACAAATGGGGGAATTGAGAAATCTTCTGCAAATCTAATTGAGTTTGAAAAAACAAATCTGCTTCAGCCGGGAGAATCTCAGACTGTTACAGTTACATTCAGTATAGAAGATATGGCCTCTTATGATGAGAATAATGCAAAAGCGTATGTTCTTGAAAAAGGCGATTATGTGATTTCTATCAACAGCGATTCACACACTGTGCTGGATCAGAAAACTTATACTGCAGATGATGATGTAGTATATAAGGAAGAAAATAAAAGAGCATCAGATGATACTGCAGCAACAAATGTATTTGAAGATGCAAAAGGTGATGTGACATATTTATCACGAGCAGATCATTTTGCGAATTATGAAGAGGCTACAAAAGCACCGGCATCTGCTGAACTAGGTGAGCCATATGTTTCTGAATATCATTTGAACAAGAATTTTGATAAGACTACATATCTCAATGATAAGGACAAAATGCCAACAACAGGAGCAGATAATGGACTTACATTAGCTGATATGCGTGATGCTGATTATGATGATCCACGTTGGGAAAAACTTTTAGATCAGCTTACTGTTGATGAAATGTCAAATATGATTGCAATGGCAGGTTATCAGACAGCTGCGATGGATTCTGTTGGAAAAGTAGGTACACTTGATTTTGACGGACCGGCAGCAATTAATAATAACTTTACAGGAGTTGGCTCAATTGGTTTCCCAATCGAAGTAGTGATTGCTTCTACATGGAATAAGAATCTTGCACAGACTTGGGGTGAATGCATGGGCAAGATCAGCCAGGAAATGGGTGCAGAAGGCTGGTATGCACCGGGTATGAACACTCATAGAACTGCATTTGGTGCAAGAAACTATGAATATTTCTCAGAAGATGGAGTCCTTTCAGGAAATATGGGAGCAAAAGCAGTAGAAGGAGCAAGAAAATACGGAGTATATTCTTACATCAAGCATTTTGCTATGTATGAAGGTAATGCCAAAATGGTAAGTGTCTGGTCGAATGAGCAGGCAATCCGGGAAATCTATCTAAAACCATTTGAAATTTCTGTAAAACAAGGTGGCGCAAATGCGGTTATGGTTTCCTGGAGTTTCCTTGGAGATAAATGGACTGGAGAAAGCAGTAATCTTATGAAGACAGTTCTTAGAGATGAATGGGGATTCAGAGGAATGGCACTTACAGACTTCTTCCGAAACAATGGTCATGGATTCATGAATGCAGATGCAGCATTAGCAAATGGTGTAGATGCAATGTTATCTACATTTAACGGAGAAGAGAATAATGTAGCTAATCCAGAGCATCCAACATCTGTACTTCAGATGAGAAATGCCTGCAAAAATGTCATGTATACAGTTGTGAGCAGCTGGGCTTATGATGGAAAACATAAAGAAACAAGTATGGAAAACTGGAAAAAAGCAGCAATTGGTATTGACGTTGTAATAGTGCTTTTCATGGCAGGAATGGAAGTATTGGTAATCAGAGGATATAAGAAAAGAAAGAACGCTGAATAAAGATGAAAGTGGGATGGAAAACAATTATGAAACAACAAAAATTGGTTGAAAAGATGACAATAGAAGAAAAGGCAGCAATCCTCAGTGGAAAAACAGTCTGGCAAACCAGAGAAATAGACAGACTTTCCATCCCGTCCATCTTTCTTTCGGATGGACCGCATGGAATCAGAAAACAGGCAGGAGCAGGAGACCATCTGGGACTGAATGCATCCTTGAATGCAACTTGTTTTCCCACAGCAGCGACGATCGCAAACAGCTGGAATCAGGATCTGGGGGAGGAGATTGGAGAGGCTCTCGGAGAAGAAGCGGCAAGTATGGATGTAAATATCCTGCTTGGTCCGGGATTAAATATTAAAAGAAGCCCATTATGTGGAAGAAATTTTGAATATTTTTCAGAAGATCCATATCTTTCCGGGAAGATGGCAGCATCATATATTCGTGGAATACAGAGTAAAGGCGTTTATGCATGCCCTAAGCATCTGGCAGTTAACAGTCAGGAACTTCGTAGAATGGCAATGGACGCAGTTGTTGACGAACGTACATTAAGAGAAATTTATCTGACCGGTTTTGAGATAGCTGTTAAAGAAGGACACGCAAAAGCAATCATGAGCAGTTACAACCAGATTAACGGAATCTATGCTAATGAGGACAAACATCTTTTGACAGATATTTTGCGCAAAGACTGGGGATTTGATGGGATTGTAGTAACAGACTGGGGCGGAAGCAATGACCATGTGAAAGGTGTTGCTGCCGGTTCCAATCTGGAAATGCCGTCTTGTGGGTATGATTCAGCAAGAGAAGTAATTGATGCTGTCCAAAACGGAAGGCTAAAGGAAGCGGATTTGGATGAAAGAGTTGGAGAACTGGTGGATGCAGTGATGGAACTGACATCAGGCAAGAAGCTTTCAGATAAAAACTTTGACAGAGATGCACACCATCAACTTGCAAGGAAAGCAGCAGCAGAAAGCATGATTCTTTTGAAAAATGAAAAACAGATTCTTCCGCTGGATACCAAAAAATCCATCGCTGTTATTGGAGATTTTGCTTTTTCACCAAGATATCAGGGGGCAGGATCTTCTATGGTCAATCCAACAAAAGTAGAAGATATGTCATCGGTTTTGCAGCAATATGATCTGAATATTCTGGGGATGACAAGAGGCTATCAGAGAAATGGAGATGTAGATGAGAATGATAGAAAGTTTGCATTAGATTTATCTATGAACGCGGATATTGTGATTTTCTGCTTTGGTCTTGATGAAATCAGTGAATCAGAAGGACTGGACAGAACACATATGCGGATTCCGCAGAATCAGATAAATCTTCTGCAGGATATCAGTAAAGTGAATGAAAATATTATTGGAATATTAAGTGCAGGATCTGCGATAGAAATGCCATGGCATACCTACTGCAAAGCGATTTTGCATGGATATCTGAATGGACAGGCAGGCGCTTTAGCAACATTGGATATTTTGACAGGGAAAGTGAATCCATCAGGAAGACTGGCAGAAACATATCCCATATCTTATGAACAGACACCGGCATTTAGATACTATCCAAGTAATGAGAAAACATCGGAATACCGCGAGAGTGTTTATGTAGGATATCGCTATTATGATACTTCAAAAGTCCGGGTGCAATACCCATTTGGCTTTGGGCTTTCTTATACGGAATTTACATATTCTGATCTTATTATAGAAGAGGATGGAATTAAAGTTTCGGTTACCAATACAGGTGACAGAGATGGAGCAGAGGTTGTTCAGATGTATGTAGGACTTCCTAATGCAATTGTGTTCCGACCGGAAAAAGAACTGAAGGGCTTTGTAAAAGTTTATCTTAAGGCGGGAGAACGCAGACAAATCAGTATTCCGTTTGATGATAAGACATTCCGTTATTGGAATATAAAAACAGGACAGTGGGAAATAGAAACAGGCAATTATCAGATTATGGTAGGAGCCAGTGTTGCAGATATTCGTTTAACAGGTAAGACTGAGAGAATAGGAAACAGTAAAGAATATCCTTATAATCCGGCAAAAATGCCTTACTATTATACAGGAATCGTGCAGAAAATATCAGATGATGAATTTCGGGAACTTCTTGGCCATGAGATACCGGACGGAAGATGGAGTGGAAATCTGGAAATCAATGATGCAATCTGTCAGATGTATTATGCAAAAAGCCGACTTGCAAGGCTGATATACAGATGTCTTACAAAAATGAAAAAGAAGAGTGAGGCACAGGGAAAGCCGGATCTGAATATTCTCTTTATTTATAATATGCCGTTTCGAGCGATTGCTAAGATGACCGGCGGAGCAGTCAGTATGGAAATGGTATATGGAATGGTTGATGTTGTAAATGGGCACTTTATGCTTGGAGTAAAAAAAGTAATTGGCGGATATTTTAGAAACAGAAGAAATAATAAGAAATATGAAAAATTATTAAAAGGAGCCGGAGGAAAGTGCAGATGAATTATATAAAAAATATATGGAAATGTTTTGAAGAGAAGCATTCTGCTTTTGCAAAATGGCTTTATCAGATATTCTATTTTGTTGTATTCAGTATGGGTGTGACTGTATTTCAGTATCTTGTATTTACATTTTTACCGGGGATTTTGGGAATTGGTCTGGCTGGTACAGAATTCATGTGGCCAAAGATTTCCATGAATTTATTTGGAGTAAAATTCACATGGAGTCTGCTGGGGTATAATGTATTGCGTGATGCAGCAGGGAATGTACTGCTTGGTGGTGGACTTGGTTATTTTATCAGTTATGAATTGGGGTCATTTCTTGCACAGTGTATTAATTTTCCACTTCAGAGAAATATTACTTTTAAAAGTCATGGTAATCCTGTATATCAGGCAATCTGGTATTTTATTGCGTGGGTGGTAATTTCACTGATTTGTAATGGATTTAATAATCTGTGGATGCCGGTTGCATCTGCATATGTGGCACCGGCAGTCTATAACATGCTTGTGACAATTATTACAGGTGGAGTTTCCATGGTGATATTTTTCTTCGTATTTAAAATAATTTTTCCGGAAGGAAAGGCTGAATAGAAGAAAATAGCACTTACTCTTTCTATGATAGATGAAGTGATGATATATTATGATTAAAGGGTCAAAAGGTATTTTGACCCTTTAATCATATTATTACAAAGAAGTTAGGAGAACGGCCATTATGAATAATGATTGGTATTTCGCCTGTGTCATGACACAGGCAGTGCTTGCTATTTTTGATTAGTTAAAGGTTTTTAGCTTTCCTGATTTTAAAATAATATCGATCAATAATATCCTGCAATGTAATGGATTTCATTTTTTCATCTATCATATTTTGAATTTCATGATAGAAGTCCCCAATAGCGAATTGAATGTTGATACCGATTCCACAATCTGGATTGGTATCTGTGTCCAGGTGAAGCAGCGGCTTATCGCCCTCTACAGCTCGGTAGATGTCATACATATTGATTTTATCTGCCGATTTTGCAAGAGCAGCATTCGCATGACCTTGTGTGTTGACAACAATGCCTGCATTTTTCAGGGTTGCCATAAGCTGTCTGACATAAGCCGGGTTTGTCTTGATACTTTCTGCAATTTTTGTGCTGGAGAGTTGTTCGTCATCTCCAAGAGCAATAAATATAAGAATATGAATGGTGTCACTAAGCTTTGTGGAATATTTCATTTGTCACCTCGAATTTTTCTTGCAATTTTTAAACTTACATGATAATATAATTTTAATGCTTGATGTAATTTTAATTTTAACAAGTAAAAAAATAAAAGTCAAGCAAAATAAAAAGTGTTTTATGCCTGTCTGAATCAGAAGAAATCCTCAGTTCCAGAGCATATAAAAGACAAAGGCATTTATATAGCAGGAGATTTGGCAGAAACCCTGCGGGATTTAAAAGAAAACATAGTAGGAAAGGAAATGTGATGAAGATGAATGTATATCAAGAGATAAGTCAAATAATCAAAGAAGCAGATGGTATTTTGATTGGAGCCAGTAATGGTTTGTCTATCGCAGAGGGATATAATATTTTTGCAGATGACGCATGGTTTCAGGAAAATATGGGAGATTTCAGAGAAAAATACGGACTGCGCTGTGTTTTACATGGATTTTCAGTGCCAATGAAGGTAGAAGAAAAGTGGGCGTTTGTAAGCAGACTTGTTAAGGCAAAAGCTATGCAGGATGAGCCGAGTGAGATTATGAAAAACATCTATGCACTGGTAAAGGATAAAGAATATTTCGTAGTAACTTCCAATGCGGAGGATCATTTTGTGCCGGCAGGTTTTGAGGCAGATCGTGTTTTTGAAATGGAAGGAAAATTAACCCAGATGCGGTGCAAGAACAGATGTCATGACGAGGTCTATCCTAATCAAAAAGCAGTTCTCGCCATGACAGAAGAGGAAGTAAACGGAAGAGTACCCAAAGAGTTACTGCCGAAATGTCCAAAATGCGGTGGAGATATGGAAGTAAATTGGGGTGAGATGTCCTCGTTTACAGAAACGAAAAATTGGAAGGAAAAGGCTGCCCGATATCAAGAATTTATTCAGAATTTACATGGAAAGAAGCTGGTAATTCTGGAATTTGGCATTGGTTGGAGAAATCAGATGATTAAAGCTCCTTTGATGCATCTTGCAGCAGTAGAACCACAGGCAAGATATATCACATTTAACAAGGGCGAAATTTACATTCCAGAGGAAATCAAAGAAAAATCCATCGGTGTGGATGGTAATCTTACGGAAGAGTTAAAGGAAATCAGAAAGGAATTCTAAGGAAAATGACAAGAGAAGAAAAAGCAGTATATTACAAACATAATGGATTTAATTGCTGTCAGTCGGTTATCAAGGCAATGATCGATTTATCAGATTCTGATAAGGAAATACTGACGAATGCTGCATCAGGATTTGCGGTAGGTATGGGAGGTATGGAAGCAACTTGTGGTGCATTGATTGGAGCAACCATGATGGCGGGAATTGTAAAGCCAGGGAAGAAAAGTGCGATGACAGCACGCGAGATATTAAAAAAATTTCAGGAATATTCAGGTGCAACCATATGTAAAGACCTAAAAGGAAAGGATACAGGTGTTGTACTCTGTGAATGTGATGATTGCATTCGCAATGCAATACGGGCTTTTGACGAGGTGTTGCCGATGGAATCAGAAAGTGAAGGATAGACTAAGTAAGGTAGTTAAAGATATTACAGTTGTGAGACAGGAGAATGAAAAAAATGAGCTGTTACGAAAATTTGGTAATGAAAACACAAATGAACTATTCAAGACACTATAGTACCTATGCATCCGGCGGTACTGCTGTAGTGTTGAGCAAACAAAAACCACTTCCTTATGAGGAACAGATTCAGGAATTTGTTCGCAGAGTGCAGGAGGCAGAGTGTATCATAGTAGGCGGAGCATCCGGTTTATCAGCGGCTGGAGGTGGTGACTTTTATTATAGTGATACCCCTTCTTTTCGTGAGCATTTTGGAAAATTTGCAGATAAGTATGGATTCAAAGGTGCTTTTAGCGGAATGATGCATCGGTTTTCTACAAGAAATGAACACTGGGGATATGTGGCAACCTTTTTAAATACTACACAAAATGCTCCTATCAGAGAGCCATATCTGGATTTGGATAAAATTTTGCAGGGAAAGGATTTTCATATCTTAACGACTAATCAGGATACACAGTTTGTAAAGATTTATTCGGAAGAAAAGGTCAGTGAGATTCAGGGAGATCATCGTTTCTTCCAGTGTTCCCAGTGTTGTCAGGATGAAACATGGGATGCCGTACAACCTGTGGCAGATATGATTGCGGCTATGGGAGAGGGGACAATGGTGCCGGATGAACTGATTCCTCGCTGCCCTCATTGTGGTGCGGAAATGTTTCCGTGGGTAAGAGGATATGGGAATTTTCTGCAAGGGAAAAAATACGAAGAAGAATATGAGAAAATCTCAAAATACATTCAAAAGAACAAAGATAGAAAAATTCTCTTTATAGAACTTGGAGTAGGGCGCATGACACCGATGTTTATACAGGAACCGTTTTGGGAACTGACAAACAGCTTGAAAGATGCATATTATATCTCCGTAAATTCAGAATATCAGTTTTTGCCGGAATTCATTGAAGATAAGGGGATTGCTATTTTGGGAGATATAGGAACAGTGTTAAAAGATTTGCAGAAAGCAAAAGAGGAAAGTGCATTTGTATAGGATACTTGTTCTTGATATTCCACTTGATGGAGAAACATTAGAATATTGATTGATACAAAACTGCACTCAGGGATATTGTGGGTGCAGTTTTGTATTAAAATTATTGATTACGATACAGTTTCTGATATGCAGTAGGTAATATCTGAAATATATCTCGGAAAGCCGATGTAAATTTACTTTGGCTTTTATATCCCACAGCGGCGGCAATTTCCGAAATAGATTTATCTTCATGCAACAGCATATTTGATGCCGACTTCATACGGTATTCTTTCATGTAAGAAGCGATGGGCATTCCATAGACTGCTTTGAAAACGGATTTCAAAGTAGTGGTGTTTATCAGGTACTGTTTTGACAACTCTTCAATAGTATAGTGGCGTTTTAGGTCGGATGTCATCAGACTGTGAATTTCTTTGATAGTTTCCACCTGTCCGGAAACATACTTGATTTTGACGCATACAGACTTTTGGTATTTATAGGTTTTGAACAGTTAAAATCAAAATCTAATAAGACTAATAATAACAATACTAATTTTAATAATATCTATCTTATCCTATCAGGAAGTGAGGAAACATCACTATGGATGGGATACGATGGATTTCAATGACAATGTCAGAAAGGATTTTAATTATGGTTAAGAATAAAGTGGTTTTAAAATAAAGAGATGCCTGGAGTGATTTGGCAAATTTTATCGGAGAGATGGTAGCAAAGTATGCAGAATCAATGGAATTGGATAATTTGCCGGATCCGGATTTTTATCTTCGTAGGGAAAGAATAAGACAGTTGTACACGGAGCTATATAAAGAGAAGAATATAACAAAGTTCAGAAATACAAAAATCTCTATTGAAAGAAAAGTTGCAGCATGATACTATAACCGTATAGACGGATGAATAAATTTATAAATACGGATATGTGCGGAATGTTGATGGAGGAAAAATCATGATTATCAGTGAAAGAATTTTTTGTGTGATGGAGCAGAAGAACATAACGCAGTTGGAACTCTCAAGAAGGACCGGGATTGCAACGAGTAACATCAGTGACTGGAAGAAGAAAAAGACGAATCCCAAAGCGGACTGTCTGTTGTCTATATGTGATGCATTGGAGATTACTCCCGAACAGCTTTTGACTGGAAAAGGAATTGATCCGGAATATAAAGATGCAGATATGGATTATGAAGTTACCAGGTCGGATATTAAGATTTTAAAGCAGATTCACAGCCTTGGAGATGCGCAGTATAAAAGATTGATGGCGTATATGAAAGCCTTGCAGAAGTTGGAACAGATGGAGAACATGGTGGAGGAATAGAGATGGCAAATAAAATAGTTAGGGAAATTATTCACGCAAAAGGAATTGATATTGGGATTTACACGAAAGATTTTGAAAATGAATATATTTCGTTGACAGATATTGCAAAATATAGAAATGATAATGATCCCAGATTTGTCATTCAGAACTGGATGCGAAACAGAAATACAGTTGAGTTTTTGGCTGTTTGGGAAGAACTTCATAATCCAGATTTTAACCGTGTGCAATTCGAGGCGGTTAGAAGTGAGGCAGGATTAAACAGCAACCAAATGGATTGAACAGACCAATGCTATTGGAATAGTGTCAAAAGCAGGGAGATATGGTGGAGGAACTTATGCACATAGCGATATTGCAATGGCATTTGCTACATGGATTTCTCTGGAATTTCAACTGTATATTATGAAAGATTACCGCAGGTTAAAACAAGATGAAAATAGTCGATTTTCATTGGACTGGAACTTGAACAGGGCTTTATCAAAGGTGAACTACCGTATTCACACAGATGCGGTGAAGGAAAATTTGATTCCACCAGAGCTAACACCAGAACAGATTGCTTATACATAGAACAAACGAAAGCATTTACAGCAAACAAATACAAGCAATTAGGTACAGATTGGAATGATAAAAAATATCGTGAGTTGGGAGATGTTGTCTCAGAATGCAATAAGGCGTTAATGAACATTTACAAGGTTCTTTTGCAGAGTCAAAAATACGTTGCGGCTCTTGCCAAAAGTCTTCAGGAATATGAGAGAGTCAATATGTATGGTGCTTCAGAGACTGACAATGCATTTATCCAAGGTCTTCGAGATATGTGCCATAACGGAGATTCGTGTCATGTGGCAGCTCCAAGGGGAAGCAAGACCGGGACACAGGGATTGAAAGGAGCCAAGGAACGAAGTGTAATACCACAGAAGTTGTGTGAACATATCGTGGATATCTGCGAAGAGTAGTAGAGAAGGAGGATGAGAGTGGCAAGCGAAGGAAAAGTAAGAAAGGGATTTTATATCAAAGAGGATTTGCTGGAGCAGGTGAATGGATTACTGGAGCAGGCAGATGTGAAATCGAGAAATGAATTTTTGAATCAGGCATTGAAATTTTATATTGGGTATCTGACATCAGAGGAAATCGAAAACTATATGCTTTCCACTATCTCCTCAGTGATGCATTCTACAGTGAAGGATAGTGAGAATCGAATTGCCCGTGCGATGTATAAGCTGGCGGTGGAAACATCAAAGCTGTCCCATGTGATTGCATATAGCCATGGAGTGGATGAAGAAGCATTGAGGAAGCTACAGGCAAAGTGTACGGATGAAGTAAAAAGAATTAATGGTACTGTAACCTTTGAGGATGCATATCGGTTTCAAAATGGATGAATAGGAAGTGGTGACATGATATAATATATCCATAGAAATTTACGGAGGAAAAAGATATGCAGTTTTCTGGTATGAATAAACAAGAGGAAAGTAAATATTTTGAAATGCTCGATAAGAAAAATAAAAATCGGAAAAAAAGTGCAAGGTGTATATTTACTGGATGTGAAAAGCATTCGATTGGCTCGCATTCTATATCCAAAAACAGTCACATAAAAAATATTGCTGAAAATGGTGAGGTCATGAGTTTTTGTCCTATCAGACAGGGGGAAAATAAAGAGTTATTATTAAAGAAAGTAGGGATTAATCAGGCATCAGTTTTTCATGGCTTTTGCAAAGAACACGATCAATTATTTCAGGGTATAGATATTAATGGTATTTGCACATATAAAGATTTGTTTTTGCAATGTTATAGAAGTGTATGCTATTGGTTACATATGCTAACTGTTGATGGGAGTACAATGGGGGAAATGCAAAAATATACAGATGATGTTATGCGAGGTTTTTTTAAAAGAATTATTCCATCATTTGATTTTGATGCGTTCCGGTTTGACAAAGAGTATGAAGAAAATAAAGTAGATTTTGTTAAAACAATAAGGGAACTTAAAACATTATTGGAAACGCAGATAGAATGCATCAATGATGATAGGAAAATTGATAACTCGGTGTTGGTTCAGATAGGAGATGTAGAAATCCTATTTCGTAAGGTAGAAGAAGTTATTCCAGTTGTACTTAATACGATGAATACTATTGCGACAGGGGAAGATAATGTATTTCAAATAGTTCTGCCTAATAAGATGGATACGGATATTATTGTTATTAATGCTTCACACAAGAGAGTTGTGCTGCTCGATACTTGGAAAGTAGCAACATCCAATATGCTGAATATTATTGAATTGATTGAATCGTGGATGATTTCGAATGAAATATGGTATATTCAACCTAGCGTTATTGAAAAGATTCCAGAAGTAAGGTTAAAAATAATTTGTGAGGATATAAGATATTGGCAAGGTGAACACAAATTATGGGAAGTATATGATATGTCCATTTTTGATGATTTACGTCAAAAGTATTTTAAGATATACAAGGATAATGACAATTTGGATGATGAATATGAAGAGAAGGAAAGGCAAAAATTTATTCCGCAAAAGCGCTTAAATAAAGAACAAAGGGAGAAAAATATGCGAAGATTAATGGGAAAGCTACAATATTATGGAGATTTTCGAGATATGACAAAAGAGTAAACATACAGAAAATGGATAAATTCATTTTAAGTATAATTATCTCAGTGATTATGCCGATATTTTTCAAAAGTATTTATGAAAGGTAACGGTAATTAGGTGGAAGGAATTGAAACATTTTTATCTCAAATAGTAACACTTGGTCTGGAATGGATTTGGAGTGTATCATGGTACTGGATACCAGCAGGGCTAGGATTTGCATTTCGATTTGGATTATTGAAATACAAAATATGGGATTCAGAAATGCGAGTCAAAGCGATCTTAAGAGATATCGGTATTATTTTCGCATTAACAATATTGTGGTCGGGTTTGAATTCCTATGAATTAGATAGTAATGCAGTAGTGATGGTTTTTATCTTGACTTTCGTTTACATTGCGTATGGTTTAGCAGAAAGTTGCGAAGAAACGGGAGGAAGTACAGAAAGCATATTACTGATTTTAAAAAGTGTATTATTAACAATGCTTTCATTTCAAGAAATAGGTGGAACTATTTTTGGAGCAATAGTGACAATTGGAATGGCTGTGATGGCATATAAGTTTTGGAACTGTAAAGAAAAGAAGACAGATTTGTTTGAGATAATCTTTTTATGTGTAGAAGCAGTTGTTTTGTCTATCATTGGTGAAATATATAACATACAAGGAATAGGGATTTTTTTATTTATATTTTTTGAAGAAACAGCATTATTCCTTTTAAACTATATTGTTAGGTATATAGCGTCTGTATTCTTCGGAGAGGCAGAGGAAAACTATTACTAAAAGTATGAAGTGCTGGAAAAGATGAATAGGAAGGAGGATACTAATTGAAAGATTTCGTGAGTTTTATTAAGAATTATTCGACAAGAGATTTTATCTATTTTTTCTCAGAAATATCAATCGAACTATATAAGAAACAGCAGAATAAATCAGAAGATGAATTAAGGTGTAGTATCACATTTCCGTTGAATGCCATCTTGCATGGATTTATACATCGGCAAGTGCAGGTGATGTTGTCGGCGTGGGATATTCAAGACATGGCGTATGTCTCAATTGTTAATGCAAATGATTACAGAAAAGAAATCATGACAAGAGAAAAAGCTGGTACAGTGGTAAATTTGTATAGAGGATATGAGAATGAACATTCCAATAGCGAATATATCAAAGATGCAAAATTGCCTGATATATTTAAGTTTATGATGGGCATGACATATGAACAGTTTAAGTATCAGAATTTAGCATGGACATACCAGAGCTTTAGCCGAAATTATCATATTTTGCTTGGCTCAAGTAAAATTAGCAGGGACGAGATTGTAGATATAAATGAAATTACAGAAGAATTGTTTGGTATGAGTGCAGACGAGTTTATGACCAATGTACTTTATTTGTTGTGGTTATGCAGTGAGCGTCCCGATCCGTTAGGGGCAGAGGATGATTTATATAAGCACGGGGCAAACAGCATACTCACTAAAGAGAATTTGGAGAAAATTATTAATTATTATTCTGTTACATATGATGATGTAAGGAAGTCTCCAATACAGAAACAATTGTTTTATAGCAAACCTTTTGTGATTACTCAAAAGAACAAAGAGCCGATTATGGTCAGTATGTATTTGGTACAGATGCTCTTTGCAGATGGTTTATATTGGTTAATTCGAGATTATTATTATAAGAATGGTAAGGGAACCGGGTTCATTAATGCTTTTGGCAGAATGTTCGAAGAATATTTTATGGAACTGGCTGAGATTTACCTGACAGAAGATATGTGGCACAAAATCCCAGAACAAGACAAAAAGAGTGCGGATTTCTTTGTAGAATTTGAGGATGCGGTATTCTTGTTTGAATTGAAATCAGGACTGCTTGGAATAAAGGCAAAGCAACAGGCACCAGATGTTCAACAGATTGATACATTTTACAAAAGAAATATTTTAGAAGCACATGAACAACTTAAAATGTCTGAAAAGGAATATCAGGGACAAAAGCCGGTTATTAAAATTTTTTTGCTGTATGAGAGTATGACGAATACGCAAATAGTGATGTCTTCGATACCAGAGATATTTGTTGATGACAGCAGATGTTATATCATGACCATAGAAGACTTGGAGATGATGCTGGCTACATATAAGAACGGTAAAGAAAAGTTTGAAAAGGTAGTAAAAGCATTAGTTACTAATCAGAACAGCAATGCTCAGGTTACGAGTGTTTTACATGTCTTGAACGATTGTGATGCTGTTGGAGATATGCACTTTATTGAAGACAGAGACTATTTTATGAAAATAGCAAAAAGAATGGAAAAGGAGTTGGAGGTATAATGAAATTCCTTTAATACTGTGGTAAAATAGGATATATTAATTCGAAATACTGCGGAGGTAAATATGCTTGATAATAGTATAGGGTGTTATGGAAAATTGGTTTCAGAAGTATTGACAGCAATCTCTCAACGCAATAGCAAAAGTAGGCTGGTTATTGCCACAATATGAAGGAATGATTTATGAATATAGAAATTTTATGTAATTAAGCTCCTTCTACAAGAAATGAGTAGAATAAAACCTTCAAGTCTACAGGATTTGGAGGTTTTATTCTGCCCATTTTTATCAAAATGTCATTTCCAGGAAAGATACGCTGTGATAAAATGTGCTTAGATATTTTTGGTAATATAAGAGAAATGTTTAGCATGATGCTCTAAGTTTGAAAAGACGAAAGGGAATGTATAAAGATGAAATTAAATATGACATGTGAAACGTGTGAATTCGGCTCGAATAAAAGTTGTTGCGCTGAGAATAGTAAAAAAAATTATCAAAATATTACAGAGTGTGATGACTGGGGAGCATCCTTGGAATATTATTCAGAAATCATAGACAATGCTCCATGGTATATTAAAGAACCCTATAGAAGATGCCATATTAGTTATGATAAGTTTATGGATCTTTTAAGAAAAGATGATCAAGGAATAGGAATTGAAATCAATATTTATGACGCAATAGAGAAAGTTTATGAAGTAACACCTTGGGAATTGGCAGGGGTGTTAGGTGTATCAATAGGAGTACTTGGATATGCTAGGACAAGAAAGACAATAGACAAGAGAAAAAAGCAGTTTTCAAGTAGATTACATATTCCGGAAAGTTTTTTTGACCGGTTTCTATCTACGCAGCTTGAGGCATTAAAACAATGCAGAGAGGAATTCTATGAATTTTACGGAAGTGAAACCATTAAAAAGTTTAAGCAAAATGGAATAGATGCAATGCATTTAAAATTTGTAGAAGATGCCGCTCATGATAAAATTCTTAATGAACAATATCGAGAAGAATATCAATATAAGTATCAGCATGAGGAGAAAAATAAGATGTATCATGATTTATCAGATGATTATAAGTCAAGAGATTATGTGATAGCGATAACCTTAAAAGAGGGTGAATATTATGGAAATTTATTTTATGAATATAATTATGGTGGTTATGGATTATCGGTATCGATTATGAGAGATATATTGGACTTTGTTGAAAATCTTGATTGCGAAGAAATAGATGCATTAAATGAGGAAGGTTTATTAAATAATAACATTGGTTTAAAATCAGATATGAATGGCAAGGAAATTCATTTCGAATTGAAAAATGAAAGAGGAGATGTGCTAAAGAAGACAATATCGGAAGATGAGTTGCAAAAATATATTGTAGGCTATGAAATGATTAGATGTGATGGGCATGGAATAAAAAAGGAGCGTAGACGATGTAGTTCTTGCCAAAATTTTAAGCCAATAGAAGGATGTGCTAAAGGAAATTGTATTGCCAGAGGAGATATAGTTCAAAGAAGTAGAATAATATGTGCATTTGATTATATTCCCAATAAAAATGAGTGTTGTAATGAGGAGACTTTCTATAATAGCTAAAATGGTTGGAATCAAGCCTCTAAGTCACATATGATTTGGGAGCTTTCTTCTGCCAATTTTGATGCTGACTTGAAAAAGTAAATTCCAGTGCAAAAGTAAATTCCATCGGCTTTTAAAATTTTGCTGATTTTGCAGGAGATTTTTTAACAAAATCTCCTGCTTTCTGTTATAATTAAGCAAGCTTATCGAAATTTTGTTGTTTTTATGGCATCAAAAACAGGCTACTGGAATTAGGTGTGTCAGACTAAATTCCACCAGCCCATTTAAAAAATGTGAAATGTTTACTTCCAGTCTGACAGCAGATTTCGATCAGTTAATTAGTTACTTCTTAAAGCGTATCAGCTTAGGCGTTAAATTGACTTCATTTGGTGAAATCGGCTTGAGCTGAAAGGCTTTAAGAACATCTTCTCCAAGGGGGTCCAGGGCAGCATCATACGGTGTTTTGCCGTCAAGGCTTTCTCTTGGAGTAGAGTTTATGTGATTCACAATAAGATTGACATCCCATTGGGTTAGAAATTCAAAGGATGTTCCTTTAGGAAATATCATGCGGAGCATGGTATGCGCCTGTTCGATGGTTCCTTTTTGTCCGCTACGCATTGGATCACAGTAATAAATGCTGCTTCTTTGTATGCCGGTAATTCCAGTTTCTAATTCTTCTGGGTTCCCAAATTCAGAGCCACGGTCGGTTAATATATTTTCAAAAACAGATGTAAATTCATACGTTCCCATACGTTTTTCCAAACGGTTAAATACAGCACGGACGGCACCTTTTGTGCACCGGTTAATAAGAAATGCAAGAAACAGTTTTTCCTCTGTAAAGATCATGGTTAACAGCGTTTTCTAGGAGTCCCTTGATGACTTTACTGTGTCCATTTGTACATAAGAATTTAATTCCAAGGAACAGAAGTCTGCATAGGTTCTGTTGGTAAATACTTCGCGGTCTTTGATCTGTGTTTTGTGGCACTTTCTTGGTTTGAATTTTGCCTGCCTTTTCAGATCCACATTTCTGGCTGTGAACAGTCCCTTATCGATGTATGTGTACATGGAGCGGACAGACATATTCAGTTCCGGATGATTGATCAGGATCTGATAGGGTGACTGTCCCTGGGCGATCAACGGAGTAACAATCTGGTCTTTTTGGTGCAGCTGATGCCGGGTCATATTTATTCCGGCACGGGAACCACTTAATAATTCGCGGTACTTACGGTCGGAAAAACGGGCATCATAGCGGTATTTATGGGCAATGGTACAATGATTGATTTTCATTGGACAGCCGTTACATACATAAGGCGCCTTATCAAGTCTGCAGCACCGTTCCTTTTCGAAATCCTTACAGGTTTGGTTGCAGGTTGGACAGGATGTACATTTAATACCGCAGAGCATGATTTTTCCACAGGCATTTGTTTTTTTACAGTGATAGCGGTGTACACAAAAGTTTTTGGCATTGTAGAAAGTTTCTTTGTGGTACCAGTCAGAAAGGCGTCGTGATTTAACCTCTTTTGAGATGGTTGTAGGATCTTTACAAAGGAATGCCACAATGTCTTTAAAAGTCGCACCTTTGGATAATTCGTTTTCGATGTAGATACGGTCATTAAGTGTTAGATGTTTCTGGTTTCCAGGGATATATTTACTCATGATAATTCTCCTTCTACTGCTGTCAGAAGGAACTTTTACAATAACACTGATGTATGAAAGAGTAAATATCTACTGTGCAGGACTAAATTCTACCGCCCGTAGGGCAGTGGAATTTAAAATTTCATTTTAGGTAAATGTTATTTTGGAGGAAGCCTCCTGTTCTTTTGAGATTAAATAGAGTATAATGATGTTGAAGAAAAAATGAGCATTTAAGGAGACAAGCCATGAAAAACGATATTACAATTAAAAATAGTAGTATGGATGTTTATGATTATTGCGAAAAGAATGGAATTAGTTTAGCAAAAATAGAAGAAAATGAATTTGTTGCTGTGCCGGCTTCTTATGAACAAGGTCATTTTTTTGCACAAGAAACAATAGATTTTTTGAAATTTTGCAGAGAAAATGACAGCAATCATAAATATGACATTCTTTCTGATGGTGATATTACAGTTAGATCACTTCACTCTTTTGATATTTGGATGCCAATCATATTTATTGCTCAAAGTGTATTACTTCCTTTTGCCATCAATATGGTTAGCAATTATATCTGGGAGAAAATGAAAGGACGAGAGACGGAGAATGCAGAGGTTGATATGACCTTTATTGTAAAAAATGGTAAGAAAGAAAAGTCTATTCATTATAAGGGGGATGCAAAAACATTTAAGGAATCTTTTGAAAAAATAGATCTTAATAAGATGTGGGAGGAATAATGCTAAAAAGTTTTGAAAGTCATTGCGAATTAGAAGAAGTAAGAATAGTATGCAATAAATTATGTTCTTTAAAGAAAAGGATTGAGAAAGGAAATTTTAGTGATCCATTTAAAGAATATAAGGATTGCGATAATATTTTTGATAGTATAAAGGCGAAAGCCATAGACATAGGGGATGAATCATTAGCTAATGGCCAAATGATTTATAGACATTATTTCAAATTCTTTTCGACATTCACCAGCTATCATTTGAATTTAATAGAAAACAGATACAAAAACTCATGGGATATTTTGCAAGACTGTTTAGATAAAGCAAAGATAGTAGGAGAATTTGTTGATATTAAAGACAGAAAAGAAATTCCGGAAATTGTTGCTATATTACTGCAATACGAAAAATTATATCCATACAGAGTTTTTGCGAGTAGCGAATATATTGTTTCCAAATCGCATTGTAGTATATGTGGTAAGTCAATGCAGAGCTTGTCTTGTCCCCATAGAAAAGGAAAACTATATTGGGGCGATTTTGCAATAGAAATGATTGATGAAATTAAAGAATTGCAAGCGGTTTGCCTGGTTAGCCATCCAGAAGATAAAAGATGTATTATTGAGCTACAAGAGGATAGGGATATACCAGAGAAAGAAAAGTTCAAGAAATTGGACGAATTTGTAAAATTAAAAATAAATCCACTTCAAAATTTTGAAATAGAAACGAAAATTGAGCAACGAAGGGATACAAAAATTCAGAAAGCAAACAGAAATGATTTATGTCCCTGTGGGAGTGGAAAAAAGTTTAAGAGGTGTTGCATAAATAGAATGTATTATAACCATGAGAGAAATATTATTTCGCCTTTATGTAAAGTTCAACTAATAATACAAGATAGTAAAAATGAATAATTATAAGACTGTGTATGAACCAACAGCAGCGACAGCGGTAGAAAATAAAAGTATACAGGCAAGTAAGTAGGAGGTAGCAGATGAGTATCGTAAAGAAAGTAGAAATTGATGGTAAGCGGGTACCATTTAAGGCATCTGCTGCGATTCCAAGAATCTATCGTTTGAAATTTCAGCGAGATATTTATAAGGATTTATCAGTGCTGGAAAAGAGTATCAACCAGGCCAATCCGGATGATTCCAATCTGGACTTGTTTTCGCTTGAGATGTTTGAGAATATCGCGTTTGTTATGGCAAAGCATGCAGATCCGAACATTCCGGATACACCAGAGGAGTGGCTGGATCAATTCAATACGTTTTCTATTTATCAGGTGTTACCACAGCTCATGGAGCTTTGGGGACTGAATGTCAAAACTGATGTTGAGGCTAAAAAAACTTCGCCCGACAGAGCGTGAAATGACAACACCCTTGTTTTTGCTTCGCTGTGTGCAGTTAGGTCTTTCGATGGCAGACTTGGAGTTGCTGTCGATTGGCCTTGCTAACGATATGTATACAGAAAGCAGGAACGATGACTGCAAGTATGCGGAACTTGCAACCCAGGAGGACTTCGATAGGTTTTAATTAGCGCTTAATTATTTTATATTTGACGTTTACTATGCAACGTGATACAATCAAGGAAAAATAAACGCTAAGTAAGCGTTGATTAAAAGGAGGGACAGATATGTTCTATGAAATAATTGCACAATTTGCAAAAGCTAATGCACCGTCTTTTAAGACACCTGGGTATGAAGCATATCTTTCAGAAGCACAAGATTATTTTAATATGAAGTCAAGAGTTGCAACGAACCCCAAAGAGATAACGGAACTTCATGTTATTGATGAAAAAACAATTCGAATTATTTTAAGAAGTCAGGATCAGCTTCAAGTTTCGCAGGTTTCACGTAGTCTTAGAGTGTTTAGCATGTATTTAATTGATGAAAGCCATCCATTGAATTTTGGAGAATTGGTTTCAGGAAAAAGGTTATTTAGAATGTCTGCTTCAGAATTTGGTATAAACACAAATACAGATTTAGCAATAAACGAAGATGAAAATAATGATGATTTAAAAATATTAAAATCGATGATTTTACTTCTTGATGATGCTAAAGTTAATAATAGAGCACAGGAAGCGAAAAATGAAATTTTAGGTGTGTTAACACAATATAAGGAGGAAAGATAAGATGCCTTATAAGTACTGTTTTGATGCATATTTTATTTGTAAACGTTTTAATAGTAATGTTTTAATACCTGCAGTGGCAAATGCAGAAAAGACATTTAACACACTGCCGAGAAAAAATAGAAAGCAAATATCTGTAAAAGTTAATTCTACGAAGAAATGTCTTGAAATAGAAATGTTATCAGCTATTCCAATTAATAGAATAAATTGGCTAAGATCAATACAATATTTCAGCAAGGCCTTGTCAATGGAAAATGGCATTGGGGCATATATCGCATGGAATGAAAGATTACTTGTAAGTTAAATAGTATAGGCATCAGCTTTGCATGGTTGATGCCTACATTTATGGAGCAGAGATCCAAAACAGATGTATTCCTTCGTTAAAGATATAAAGTTTATGGAACAACTCAAAGAGGCGGGATTCGATGGAGCATACTGTGTGACACTTGTGCAGGATAAGAATTTCTATTCTGGAAATAAGGTTGATGGTGTGTATTCATATTTTAGAAATGGAAATACAATTCATGGGACTATTATAAAGCCCACTGGTAAAAAGGATGAAAGTATAGATGTTCATGGAGAGTATCAGGTTGAGTGGAAATCCATAAACAACTGGAAATATTATATTGTGGATATGTGATGTGCATTAAGAAAAGAGGTGGGTTTTTATAGAAACAATTGGACTGAGGAAAGATATCAATAAATTATTAAAGAAGGCGAGAGAAACTGCAAAACCAGATAAATGTATCCTATGTGGAAAAACACAAACAAGTTTTTGTAATTCGCATTCTATTCCACACATGATCTTAAAAACAATAGCATGTGAAGGAAAAGTTTTAGAACCAGGGGTGTTAATGGATGAAATTGATGTGGTAGATTTAGAATCGGGAATAAAAAAGTCTGGAACTTTCCATTTTATATGCAGAGAATGTGATGCTTTATATTTTCAAGACTATGAAAATAAAGAGGCATTGCTTAATGATCCCACAGATAAAATGCTTGCGGAAATTGCATTAAAAAGCATGTTACAAATGCTATCGAAAAGAAATGAGGAAATAGCTCTTTTTGATATTTTTCAAAAAAGGTCAGGTGCGATAATAAACAAAGAACGGTTAGATGAAGATAAGTTATTAGATATAAATGATTATATGTTTGATATGGATGTTTACAAACGAATTATCCAAAATAATGAAAAAGATGGGTTTAAAATTGTATTTTGGGAGAAATTACCTTACGTTACTCCGATAGCTGTTCAGACGCCAATTACACTATATAAGGATATCGAAGGGACTGTGATTAACGATATCTATAATCCGGATCCAAATCTTCATATGCAAACAATGTACATGTGTGTATTCCCTATTGAACATGAAACGGTAGTTGGAGTATTTTATCATAAGAAGGATAGAAATTATAGAAGCTTTCTACATCAGATGAATTGTATGTCTGCGAGTAAGAAGCTGCAATATATAAATTATTTGATTTTTGCGAATACTGAGAACTATTATTTTTCAAAAACGATAGAAGATATTGTCAGGGATAATGAAAAATTAAAATTATTGGGACAGGAGAATAATGGGGAACCGCATTTAGGAATGCTTAGACCATTAGAACAGTTACTGGAATATAAGCAGATCAAACCAGATGAAATTCCTAATTTTTTAATGCCGGAGTATAAGATAAATAGTTAGACAGAAGTATAGTTAAAAATTTTGGGTGTTAAAAGTTGAGTTTTTTCACAAGGGTGTTAATTTGTAAGAAAGTACAGGTGTCCGCGCATGATAATGCGGTGTTAGCTTACCCCGCATGTCGAAACGGTTGTTCTCTTGAGCAACAAAAATTCTAAGAAGAAGGATTATGTGGAAATCGGCTTGAATACAGAGGATTATTATAAAATTAAGGAATCGAAATAAAGCGTCGAAAAATGAAGAGTCTCTCAACTTTTTGCTTAGTTGAGAGACATTTTTTATTATCAAAAAACGGGCGAAAGGTCGTCAACTACTTGACGACATAAACGCAAATATATATACTGAAAATGTATTAGTTTATTCAAAATGAATGAGGACTAAAAATGATAGATGTTGAAAGATTTAAAGAATGGTTATCAGAAAACACTGAATATTCAGATGCAGTTATACGAGATTTAGCATCTCGTATGAAAAGAGCAGATAGCATTGTGACTTGGGAACCTACGACTATATATCTTTTTAAGCTTGAACAGAGTGGTTTGTTTAAAAAAATGAGTGTTTCGGTTAAATCTCAAATACGCAAGGCGGTTAAATGCTATTCGCAGTTTGTTTTAGATGTAAATATGAAAAATAATCACAAGAATGGAGTTAATAGATGAAAGCAGTAGATTTATTTTGTGGATGTGGCGGGATGTCTCTAGGTTTTCAAAATGCGGGATTTGATATTATAGCTGCATTTGATAATTGGGAACCTGCTGTACGTACATATCAGAAAAATTTTACACATCCTGTTCGGCAAGAAGATTTATCGAATGAACATATGATTTCGGTTGTTTCTGAATTGAAACCGGAAATCATTATTGGAGGACCACCCTGTCAAGATTTTTCGTCTGCTGGTCATCGTGATGAATCCCTTGGAAGGGCAAGACTTTCTAAGACATATACGGATATCGTATCAACAGCAAAACCGAAATATTTTGTTATGGAAAATGTTCCGAGAATTAGGTTGAGTAAAACTTATCAGTATGTAAGAGAAACGCTGAAATCAGCAGGATATGGTTTGACTGAAAAAATAATTGATGCTAGTTATTGTAGAGTTCCACAGAAGAGAAAACGATTATTTCTAGTGGGGTGCCTAGGTGCTGAAGATGATTTTTTATCAAAAGCGTTAGATGAAAATCTGTCAGATAAGCCTATGTCTATATATGATTATTTAGGTGACACACTAGGTGTGGAATATTATTTCCGCATTCCTCGTAGCTATAATAGACGAGCGGTTTTTAGTATTTATGAACCCTGTCAAACAATTAGAGGGGTTGATAGACCTATTCCTCCTAATTATAAAAAACATCCGCAGGATCCAGTTGATATTGGTCCTCTTGTACGTGCTCTTACTCCAAAAGAAAGAAGTTATATGCAAACTTTTCCAAAGGATTTTGTTTTTGAAGAGAACAAAACAAATACAAATCAGATGATCGGAAATGCGGTTCCAGTGAAATTGGCAGAGTATGTAGCAAACGCAATAAATGAATATGAAAAGAAAACGGGAAAGGATAAATGAAATTGAGAACTGTAGATTTGTTTTGTGGCTGCGGAGGTATGTCATTAGGATTTCAAAATGAATCTTTTGAAATTGTAGGAGCATACGACAATTGGAAACCGGCAGTCGAAATATATAAGAAAAATTTTAAACATCCAATCTTTGAAATGGATTTATATTCCAATGAAGCAATGGAGAATATTAGAAATCTTAATCCAGAGGTGATTATTGGAGGACCACCATGTCAGGATTTTTCTATAGCAGGAAACAGGGAAATGGGAAAACGTGCAAATTTAACAATCCGATATGCGGAAATCATTTCGACCATAAAGCCAGAATGGTTTGTTATGGAAAACGTTTATAATATTGAACGTATGACAGTTCTTCCAAAAGCAATTGAGATTATTAAAAATGCTGGTTATGGAATTACTACGAAAGTGTTAGATGCTTCATATTGTGGGGTTCCACAGGCGCGAAAACGTTTTTTTATGATTGGACATATTAATGATAAAGACGGTTTTTTGGATGAGATTCTTATTAAGAACTTATCAGATCATAAAATGACGGTATATGAATATCTGGGTGATTCATTTGGAACAGAATACTACTATATGCATCCACGGAGTTATAATCGTCGAGCAGTGTTTAGTATTTATGAGCCGAGTGCAACTATTAGAGGTGTCAATAGACCTATACCAGAAACATATAAGAGACATCATGCTGATAAAGCTGATATTTCAGAAGGGGTTAGAAGTTTAACTTCAAAAGAGAGAAGTTATATTCAAACCTTTCCGAAAGAGTTTGAGTTTGTAGGGAGCAAAACAAATGTTGAACAAGCTATTGGAAATGCTGTGCCGGTAAAGTTGGCGGAGTACGTTGCAAGATGCTTATTAGAATATAGAGGAAGGTAGAGTTTTATGATTCAAGATATTCAAGCCAAACTTAAAGATATAGAAAATGAAAATAATGTAGCAAAATATCTAAGAGGCTTCTTGCTTAGCTATGATATTCCTCGAGCTACTATAGTGAGACTTGGCTTGGATTCTGATATTCCTGCCGATCAGGTATTGATTATAGGAAATAAATTATTTTGTATATATACAACTGCGGTGAATTTATATGTGAAGTATGATCAAGTACAACGAAAATTAGTTAAAAGTAATAAGTTCCGGTTTGTCATGCTTATCAATGATAAAGAACTATTAGCGTTGGATGGGCAGAATAATGAATGGCTTTCAGTTTCAAGAAATGAAATTCACTCGGAATTTGAGTTTTTTCTTCCACTTGCAGGAATTGAAAAATCAACTTTAGGTGATAAGAAAAACGCAAATATAAAGATTGCGGAGAAATTCGCACAATTTTACAACGAAGTTCTAATGCTTAATCCAGAAAAAGAAAGCATTATTTCAGTTCTTCTTGTCAATTTTGTTGCAGCATTATTTTCTGATAGTTGTGGTGTTTTTAATTCTGGAAGTGTTTATCATTATTTAGATTTATACAGTAATACAGATGGTTCAGATGTAGGAGAAGCACTTGAAAATATATTTAAATCTGTATCAGGACATGAAGATGTACCGGAGTATTTAAAAGACAATAGGAATTCAAGAATCATTGGAATTCCTGAATATGAAGGTGGATTAAAGTTTGATAAGAATTCTAGAAAGACATTGATAGCACTAAGTTCATTAAATTGGGACTCAGTAGAACCAGAGATAATTGGAGCATTAATTCAAGCAATACTAAATCCGGAAGACGCCAGTATTTCCTATAATTATACGAGTACAGCTAATATTTATAAAGTTATTGGACCGCTTTTTGTGGATGATTTGTTCGAAGAATACGAAAGCTTAAAGAGGGATAATAAACTTTCTGATAAATTACTGAAAAAGATTTCTTCAATAAAAGTCTTTGATCCGGCGTGTGGATCGGGAAATTTCTTAATGGTTTGTTTTAAGGAACTGAAGAAGTTAGAAAATTCCATAAAAAGCTATTGCAATGATAATGGTATAGAATTTGAGAATAAAGAGTATGTCACGACAGAAAATTTCTATGGCATTGAATATAACTATATTGCCACAGAAGTATGCCGCATTGGTATGGCTTTTACATCATTAAAGTTAGGAGAGCCATTAAAAAGTGAAATTGTATTACCGATAAAAACAATATGTAATGGTAAGGCGTTGCTTATGGATTGGGAAGCATTTTGTCCGAAGACATCAATGACTTTTATAGTTGGAAATCCATTGTACAAGGGTGCTCATTCCTTGGATGCAGAACAGCAACGAGAATTAAGAACAGTTTATGCTGAGGAAATATCCAATGGTTATAAAATTGGTGAATTAGATTATGCTACAGGATATTTTTATAAGGCTACTCAGTTTGTAAAGGGAACTGATAACGGATTTGCTTTTGTTACAACAAATTCATTGACCCAAGGCATTCATGTGCCTACTTTGTGGCCGTTGCTCTTTTCTAAGGGAATTGAGATTTCTTTCGGATATACAAGCTTTAAGTGGAAAAATGAAGGGAAAAACACAACTGAAGTTACGGTAGTAATTATTGGATGCAGGAGTGTTTTGTGCAAACATCCTAAGACAATATATGATGGTAATCTGTCATATGATGCAAATGATATTAGTCCATATTTAACTAAAGGTGGAATAATTGTTCAGAAAGAAAATAAGGGACCGATTTCTAAAATTCTACCTAAAATGCTTAAAGGCAATATGCCATATGGAAAAGGATTATTATTAAGTCCGAGAGAAAAGGATGAATTGCTTAAAAATTATCCAAATGCTAAAAATTTTTTAAAACGGGTTGTTGGGTCGCAGGAGTTTATTCATGGTGAAGAACGCTGGTGTTTGTGGATTTCAGATGAACAATTACTGGACGCAGAAAAAATACCACCTATTATGGAAAGAATAGAAAGCGTTAGAGAAGCAAGGCTGCAAGGTGATAAAAGTGCACAAAAGCTAGCATTAAGGGCTCACCAGTTTAGAGAGATAAATATGCCGGAGAATTATACTCTAGTAATTCCATCCGTATCTTCTGAAAATAGGGCTTATATGCAGATTGGGTATGTTAATAAGAACACAGTAGTAACTAATTTGGCATTTGCTATTTATGATGCTGAACCTTGGGTGTTTGGACTTATCTCATCAAAGATGCATAACCTGTGGATAAGAACTGTTTGTGGAGGGCTTGAAACACGATTGAGATATTCAAATGTTTTAGGCTATAACACATTTCCAGTTCCAAATCTTTCAGATGAACAAAAGCAAAATATAGCAGAGGCGGCATTGGGTGTACTTATTGAACGTGAAAATAATTCAGAAATGAGTCTAATGGAAATGTATAACATTGATACAATGCCGTCTGGTTTGCAATATGCACATAAAATTCTTGATGAAGTAGTTGAAGGTTGCTATAAGTCAGATGGATTTTTGAGCGATCAAGAAAGATTAGATGAAATGTTTATCCTTTACAAGGAATTGAAGGAGGCTAAATAATGTCGGAAAATGTAATTAAAGTTGAATATGAAAGAACTGGAAAAACAACCGCTGTAAATGAAATGGGAATGAGAGAAATGCAGGCAAGAGCTTATGCTGCAAGCTTATCGCAGTATATTCTATTAAAAGCTCCTCCGGCATCTGGAAAATCTAGGGCATTAATGTTTATAGGATTGGAGAAATTAAGAAAAGGACAAGTATCAAAGATAATTGTTGCTGTACCTGAAAGATCCATTGGCGGATCTTTCAAGGATACAAACTTAACTGCAAATGGATTCCATAGCGATTGGAAAATTACCCCTTTATATAATTTGTGCGTCCCAGGTGGGGAAACAAGTAAGGTATCTGCCTTTGGAAAGTTTTTAGATTCTGATGACAAAATACTCTTGTGTACACACTCGACTTTGAGATTTGCTTTTGATAAATACGGTTCGTCAAAATTTAATAATTGCCTTGTCGCAATAGACGAGTTTCATCATGTTTCAGCCAATCATGAAAGTAAATTAGGTGAATTGATAAGGATGCTTATGGATTCAACTAATGCACATATTTTAGCAATGACGGGATCATATTTTAGAGGCGATGGCATTCCCGTTTTAATGCCAGAAGATGAGGCAAAGTTTTACAAGGTTACATATAACTATTATGAACAATTGAATGGATATACTTATTTGAAATCATTAGGAATAGGATTTCATTTTTATCATGGCAAATATATGGATGCAATTAATGAAGTATTGGATACTGATAAAAAAACAATACTTCATATTCCAAATGTAAACTCTGGAGAGTCAACAAAGGACAAGTATATAGAGGTTGACACTATTATTGATATAATTGGTGAAATTGTTGCAGTTGATCCTGATACAAACATTATCAGTGTAAAAAGAAACGATGGTAAGATTATCAAAGTAGCAGATTTGGTTAATGACAACCCAGAGGATCGAGAAAAAACAATTTCATATCTAAGAAATGTATCATCTGTTGATGATGTAGATTTGATTATAGCGTTAGGAATGGCAAAAGAAGGGTTTGACTGGGCTTATTGTGAACATGCATTGACAGTTGGATACAGAGGATCGTTAACAGAAATTATTCAGATTATTGGTAGATGTACAAGAGATAGTGAAAATAAATCACATGCACAGTTTACTAATCTCATTGCTGAGCCAGATGCAGAAAATGATGAGGTTATAGAAGCAGTCAATAACATGCTGAAAGCAATATCAGCCTCATTACTAATGGAACAAGTACTAGCTCCAAATTTTAATTTCAAACCCAAAAAGGATGGCGATTGTAAAGAGGCGGATGACCCAAATACAATTAGAATCAATGGACTTCGTGAGCCTTCATCTAAAAGGGTTAGAAATATAGTAGAATCTGATCTCACAGAACTTAAGGCAAATATTCTTCAAGATCCGGATATGGTTAAATCTCTTTCTGGAGTTGTTGATACGGATGTAATTAATAGGGTATTGATACCAAAGGTTATTATGACAAAGTATCCAGATTTAACGGATGAAGAAGTCGAAGAAGTTAGAGAGCATTTAGTGGCAGACATGGTGATTCGTCATTCTGAAAAGAAGTCAGAGAATGACAGGAGATTTATTAAGCTGGTTGATAAATTTATCAATATTGAAGAACTTAATGTTGATTTGATTGATTCTGTTAACCCATTTCAACAAGCCTTTGAGGTTCTTTCAAAGAATATGACACCTAGAGTACTTAGATCAATTCAGGAGTGTATTGCAGCTTTTAAAATTAACATGACCGACGATGAAGCTATATATTTATGGCCAAAGATAAATGAATTCTGTAAGGTGACGAGAAGACAACCTTCACTGGATGCTCTGGATCCACATGAAAAAAGATTAGCAGAAGCATTAGTATATTTAAGACAAGTCAGAAGGGAGCAAATGAAGAAGAATGAACAGTAAATTTGATGATATATTTGCCAATGACCCATTAGGCTTGTTGACTGTTCAAACTACAGATAGTACTACTGAGCGAACTCCGGCTGAGAGACGTTTGATTGAGAGTTTTGAGGAAATCAATCAATTTTTTGAAGATAATAATCGTGAACCAAAAGTTGGAGCAGATATTGGCGAGTTTATGTTGGCATCTAGACTGCAGGGAATTAGAAATAATCCTAGTAAGGTGAAAACTCTCCTACCTTTTGACTTTCATAATTTACTTAGAGAAGATGAAAGTAAGTCTATAACTGTCGAAGATATTTTGGGTGATGACCCGATGAATCTTTTAGTATCAGACGAAGATGATAGCATATTTAATATCAAGCATGTGAAATCAGTTGAACGAATTCGACCGGATTATGTTTCAAGGAGAAAAAAATGTGTTGATTTTGAAAATTATGAGACTCTTTTTCAAAGTGTGCATGATGATTTGAAAAATGGTCGTAGAAAACTTTTGGAATTTAAAGAAGAAAACCTAAAAGAAGGTAAGTTCTTTGTTTTACGAGGAATACTTCTGTTTTTAGAAAAAAGTGACCATAAAGAAAGTACGTTTGAATTTGAAAGTGGAACAAGAATAAGAGCCGATGGAAGAACACGATGTATATTTGATAATGGAACAGAATCTACGATGTTGTACCGTTCCTTGTATAAAGCATTGTTACAAGATGGATTTGAGGTAAGTGATTATCAAGAAATACCAGTAGAAAAGAAAATCGAAGATGAGGACAAACAGAATGGATATATTTATGTATTATCAAGTCTAAGTACTAATCCACAAATAAAGGATACAGAAAATTTGTATAAGATTGGATGCTGTTCTGGTGCAGTTTCTGAAAGAATTAAAAATGCTTCTATAGAGCCAACGTACTTACTTAGTGATGTGAAAATAGTGTTAACAGTAAGGTGCTATAACATTAATGTATTTCAACTTGAAGGAGCAATTCATGACTTTTTTGCAAAATCCAATGTTAGCTTTGAAGTTATAGATAAGGCAGGTAATATACATCATCCAAAGGAATGGTTTATTGCTCCGCTTTCAATTATAGAAGAAGCAATACAACTTATCGTGAATGATGACATCACAAAGTATGATTATAATCCTGAAATGCAGCTTATAGTTAAAAAGTAGGGACTAATGGAAAAACAAGTCGTAACAGTTTAAAGAAAAAGTCCAAAAATCAATGATTTGGGGCTTGAAATTATAGGGAGGAGGAAAATGGAGTGAACCGTATTACAGAAATAACAAAGCGAGATATTTTAGATTTATTTCAGAATGGATTGGAGATCGACGAATTTTTTCAAACTCGAACCGTTACTTACAATTATTATGGTCGCCTTGAAGAAATAGATTTTCTTAAAAGATTATATGATTTAGAGAGAATGCCAAGTTTTGATTCAAGATTTGCAAATGCAGAACAGGATATTTGGCAACATACAGTGAATAATGATGATTATCCATACTGTTGGGTTTTTAAAGATAAAAGATTCAATTTACAAGATGGTAGCGATGAAGTATATTTAAAATTTCTTTGTGAAGTATTTCACCCTGTTGTTCGATATGATAAGGGATACTGGAAAGAATTTTTAGTGGCAATTAACAAGCTATTACAAAATGACGGTTATGAGATTTACCCTGCTGAGAAAATATCCAATCGTGATGTTTATGGATGGAGAATATATCAGCAAGAAGATAATACGTTGTTTATTCCATATTCTCAACGAAATGCAAAGGATATAAAAGCAAAAAAGATAGTATTGTCCATAAAGCGGAAAGCGAGAAAGCAAATTTATCAGTTTCTAGAGCGATATAATATCGTATATCAAGCGACTGACGAAACGGGATGGAATTATAATACAACAGTAGCTGAGGATGTTTTCAATGAAATAAGGCAATTTTATGTGCCAAAGTGTTATAATGATAAAAAAGAATATGTTGAAACTGCTGATTTGCAAGCATTCATACTTTCTAATTCTCCATTTTGCGTGTTGGATGCAATAGAGTTTTTTGCGAAACATAGTATCTCAGATGACTTTGAACCACAGATTAATGCTATATTAAAACTGAATGAGATACCGTTTCGGCTTTCCAAGGGGAAGCTAATGAATACATTTGATACCCAGATAAATAAAAATTCATTAGTGTCTGTTCAAGAAGTAGGACTGAAAGAGTTATTACAAGAGGCTTCAAAATATTATGATGAAAACAATTTGCAAATTGCAGTGGAGAAACTTTGGGATGCATTTGAGAGACTAAAGACATATTACTGCTCATCGACTGTAGATAAGAAGAAATCGGTTAATAAGATTATAATGGATATGGGTAATAATCAACAGCCGTTTTTAGAATTATTTGAAAAGGAATTTCATGAGCTTACCATACTTGGCAATAATTTTAGAATTCGACACCATGAAACAACAAAAACGGATATTCAGGATAAAAGGCATTATGAATATTTTTATAAACGTTGCCTGTCTTTAATTTCAACCGCAATCCAGTATTTAGATGGAAGAAATTTATGATAGGAATGAGTTTTTATCAAAATCTCCCAGTTATAGATTTGTATATTATTTTTCCGAAACTTATAATGAAGCTAAAGAAGTGGAGGTGTGCTTATGAGAGAGAAATTTAATCATCTATATTTGGATAGCCACGAAAGAAAACTTTTGATACATAGCCTTGTAGAGTTAAAAAATCAGCTCATACAGCAAGACAGATATACGGATTGTATTGACGAGCTTATTTTTAAGGTCATAAATGCACCGACCAAGAGAATGAAAATTGAATATGTCTAAGGCAAATTACGAAGCCGCTTATTCTTATTGATTTTAAGAGTAGGCGGCTTTTTTGCGTTCTCTGGTACTGTTTACATAGCTACCTTGACAAAGTGGCTAAATCTATGCGAAAGGAGGACGCATCTATGTCAAATTGCAAAGTGATTGCTCTGACTAACCAGAAAGGCGGTGTCGGAAAAACAACAACAGCGGTCAATCTGGGTGTAAGTCTGGTGCAGCAGGGTAAAAAAGTCCTGCTGATTGATGCCGATGCACAGGCAAATCTTACGATGGCTCTGGGTTATAACAGACCAGACGATATTCCCTTAACGCTTTCTACTGTAATGCAGAACATCATAGACGATAAAACGCTTGATGTTTCACAGGGGATTATCCACCACAGAGAGGGCGTTGACCTGCTTCAGTCAAACATTGAGCTGTCGGGCTTTGAGGTAAGGCTAATTAATGCAATAAGCCGTGAGCGTGTGATGAAAACCTATGTCAATGAGGTTAAAAAGAAATACGACTATGTGCTTATTGACTCTATGCCGAGCTTAGGTATCGAGGTTTCCAAATGGAGATTTATTATGATACCGTCAACGCCCATTACTGTATGAACCTTTGCGGAAAAGCAAAGCATAAGGTTGATTTAGGTGCTGATGCCCTCGGAAATCTGACCCGAATCGAGAACGAGCTGTCAAAGCTCCCCGTCAGACTGGAAGCAGCTAAGACCAAAAAGGCGGAAACTATCGCACAGCTTGAAACCGCAAAGGAGGAAATCAAGAAGCCTTTTGCCTTTGAAGATGAGCTGAAAGAAAAACAGAACGGCTGAACGCTCTTAACATTGAGCTGAATCTGAATGAAAAAGATACTTCCATTATGGATACCGAGCCAGAGCAGGCAGAAGAACAGCTCGAAAGAAAATGTGCAAGTCGAGAGAGATAATGCGGTTTGCATATTTGTATTGCTGATTTCTGGGAAGTATAATAGGTGTAGATTAGTAAATGTCGGAGGTGAAAGGTGTGCTTGATAATTTCAGATTTGAAACTTTTGTTGATGTGCATAGCAATATTTTTGCTGAATATCTAAGCTCCGTTATCGCAAAGCTGCCCAAAGAAAATCCAGAATACCATTCCATAGAGGAAAGGATAGAGGAACGCTACAAGGAGTATCCAAAAGTGATGGAGGCTTTGGATACGGAAACGCCGAGCGATTTATCCGAGCAAGAGTGTAAGGCTTTGATAGAAGTTTTTGGAGCTTCGGAACAGGCTCAGCGATATGCAGCAGGAAGCAATCTATTTCAGAGGGTGCTATGACAGCGTTGGGTATCTCAAAAAGGCAGGAATTTTATAACCAAGAACGGCGGCATTGGCGTGGAGCTGATGCCGTCTTTTACATAGCCGTTGGGTAGAAAATTTCATACTTGTGTGGTATAATCAAAAAAAACAAGGAAGTAAATCATATGGAATATAAAATCATTGCGGTAAATCGAGATGAAACTATAGATACTATCGTGGAAACTTTATCAGAAGATGAATACATAGAGATAATGAATAACATACATAAGCTGCAAACTTCAATGTTAAGTAAGGATTATTATATTGTAGTTAGAGATAATATTCGTGAATTACTTCGATTTTTACCTACCATTGATATAAGAGATAAACACACCTTCGCAACGATTAACCGTTATACATATAATGTTTTGGGGGCGTTTTATGCTTGGATTGAATATTATGAAAGTAATTATAAAGCAATATTTGCTCCTATTAAAAAGAAATACTATGATAAATATTTTGAATATCGTATGATGTATAACCTGAGAATATATATGACACATTGCGAAATGGCGGTTACCCAAGTACAGCTTAAATTTGATGAGGGCGAAATGTTTATATATATTGAACCATCTAAGTTGTTAGAGAATACAGGTAGATTGCAAAAAGTCTTTATTCCAGAATTGCAACAAATGTATGACGATGGTAAAAGAATTGATTTATATGAGCTGATGGAAGAATTTGAGAAGATGTTTTCTTTAATGCACAAAGAACTTTTAAAAGGAATAGAGCCAGAAATTCAAAACATCATAAATCAAATAACACCGTACCTTCGTTTTGTTGATGAAAAAGCTCAGTCGTGTTACATATATGAAAAAGAAACTGACAAGCATATATTCAGCTTAACTTCATTTATGGGATTGTTTGTAAATAAGATGTGTAATCCCTACTGATACAAAGAAAATTATACATAGCCGAGAGGTTTTCATTTAACGAAAGCCTCTCGGCTTTTTTTATTTCTGGAGGTGATTTTATCCATTGAGAACTAACCGACCCTATGTGCAGATTGACACAAAAGTGCTTGAACGGGTACGACAGATTGACCTGTTATCCTATCTGCGTGAGTTTGAGCCGAGCAATCTCGTTAAGGTCAAAGGCACAAGTAATGTGTACTGTACCGCAGAACACGACAGCTTAAAGATTTCCAACGGCAAATGGTATTGGTGGTCGAGAGGTTTCGGCGGCTATTCTGCCCTCGACTATCTGATAAAAGTCAAGGAATATGACTTCGTAGAAGCCGTGGAAATTCTTACAGGACAGGCGTTGGCGGACTGGAAACCGCCGTCCCCTGCCGAGAAAAAAGATGAGCCAAAGGTGCTTCTCTTGCCGCCGAAGTTTAAGAACTGCGACAGAGTTTTGCAGTATCTTTTCGGGCGTGGTATTGACTATCAGCTCATACAGGAGTGTATCGCAGACGGCACGTTTTATGAGAATGCCGATTACCACAATGCTGTTTTTATCGGCAAAGACGAAAGCGGAACACCGAAATATGTATTTCAGTTTTTAGTATATCCTATAATGATGTATTCTAAGAAGGCTAATTCGTTGGAAGTAATTGAACTTCTATCAAATGAGACGGATAGATTGACAACTAGCTTTAAAAATTCAATTTCACAGAATTACAATAACATATTTGGTTCGGAAGGTTTGAAAGCATCAAGAATACTGTATTATTTTAGATATTTTATTGAGCATCGTAATAGATTGTTTGAGAACTTTGAAATATACCATATACTAATTAGGGAAATGGAAAAGTATCCTGAACTATTTTCTGATGTTCCTGAACAATATAAAGCAGAAAATATTCGGTTGACAGATGAGCAGATTGAGAGCGATCTGTACAAAACAATTTTTTCCGAAGGCATAAGGGTTCCAAATATTGATAATAAGATAGCTATTGCACGAAAATTGATAAATGTTATGCAAAAATATGGTGGCCGATATTGCGTAGATTCGAGTCTTCAAGATATTAAAGTATATTTTAGAGAAATATTTATGAGTAAAGAAACATACCACAGGCAGAAGACCAAGAAAATAGTTGAGGATTATCTGGCTCATGTGGATGAATTCAAAGAAAAGAACTTGCCAGGATTACCTGATTTTCAACGCCAAAGTCAGTATATTTTTTTGCGTGAAAAAATAAGTCGAGGTTATTTTCGTGAAAAAAATCTGTCAGAAGCATATGCGGCAAAAGTGTTATTGACTGAAAAGATTAATACGTTGTTATTGAAATGCTATTGGCTAGCAGATAGTAAGACAGCTTTAAACTTAATTCATGATTATAATCATGAATTGCTGATGTGTTATGAAGATTTCCTGAAATAATTTCTTGCAAAACACATACCCCGACAACTTTCTCTCCGAGTGATATAAATAGAATATACTAATAGAAAGGAGGGAAAGAGATGTCTCAGAAGAACCTAATAGTTTATGGCAAGAACGGTAAAAGACTTGGTGGAGGTGCGGCGCAGCTCAAACGCATTAAGGATAATGGTGGATGGGATGAACATCATCGTCAGGTAATAGCAGATGCGGTTGAAGTTGCATATCAGACCTTTGAAGAGAATGAAAATCGAGTAAGACTTAGACTCGTCAAGTGAGATTTTAGCTTTGATGTAGACTTAGCGAAGAAAGGGGATGTGAAAAAACTCCGATTGAGTTTTTTCGCATCTCCCTTTTCTCTATTCCGCATGAGCTTTTTCAATAGCCTGCTTGTGGCTGATATGACCGCTGCTGGTAAGAATATCACGGCGTGTCATTTTCAGATAATCGTCAATGGTTTCCAGCCAGTCTTTCATATACATTGGTTCTTTGTTAAGGGCGTGTACTTCAGCAATATCAAGGTAGGCGGTGACAATCTTATTGAGAGCGTCAAGCTCCTGTTCAGTAAGATAGTTCTTTGCTACTTCTACATCAGAACGACTGATTTCGTCATGCTCCCACGAGGTAAGCCCCATATTTTCTTTTTCTGCATCGGCACGCTCATAGATTACTTCGGCGGCGGTATGCTTGTGGGCAGCCCAGTGCATTTTGTTTTGAACCTGTTTGAAGAACAGAACAGAGCTTTCAGCATGGGGATCATAATCAATGCTGGTTGCATAGATTTCCAGAACCTTTCTCCAGAATACTTTTTCGGAAGAACGGATGTCTCTGATACGGGCAAGCAATTCGTCAAAATAGTTTCCTCCACTTAGTTTTTTTAGTCGGTCATCATCTAATGCAAATCCCTTTTTCATGTATTCTTTTATGATTCACATAGCCCAGATACGGAACTGTGTGCCTCGGTGGGATTTCACACGGTAGCCTACGGAGATAAGGACATCAAGGTTATAGTAATCTACATTATATTTTTTGCCATCTGTGGCAGTGTAGGCAAATGAATCATATGAGCTATAAAGGGTTTTCGAGAATTGACAGAGAATTTGTAGGATAATATAATGTGTATATTCCAGTGGCAAAGGATGAGCAGGTAGTACTATAAAAAAAGAAAGCAATAAGAGGAGATTAAGTTGAAAAAGAAAAAAGATGAGATAACTATCCGCTCTAGCGCGGCGGAATACTTAACCTATGTTGCCTCTGTTGGTGATCAGCAGGACAGCATAGAAATGCGCTACGAGGATGAAAATATATGGCTGACACAGAAAATGATGGCCACCTTGTACGATGTGGATGTTCGTACAATCAATGAGCATATCAAGAAGATTTATTCTGATTCAGAGCTTGAGGAAGATTCAACTATCCGGAATTTCCGGATAGTTCAAACGGAAGGGGCTCGCCAGGTGACACGCGATACCAAACACTATAGCCTTCAAATGATCATTGCCGTAGGTTTTAAGGTCAATTCCGAGCGTGCCGTACAGTTTCGTAAATGGGTAAACCAGATCGCCAAGGACTACACCATCAAAGGCTGGGTGATGGATGATGAACGGCTGAAACGCGGAGCGTATCTGACAGAGAAGTATTTCGATGAGCAGTTAGAGCGTATCCGTGAAATTCGTGCCAGTGAGAGAATGTTTTATCAGAAGATTACAGACCTGTATGCGACAGCAATTGATTATGATAAAAATGCAGCAACGACAAGAAGATTCTACGCAACCGTCCAGAATAAAATGCATTATGCAGTTCATGGGCATACGGCAGCGGAGCTGATTGTAGAAAGAGCTAATCACACAAAGGAACATATGGGATTAACTACCTGGGCAGATGCTCCTGACGGAAAGATTAAGAAAAGTGATGTTACAGTTGCAAAGAATTATCTGAGCCAGGATGAAATGAAGCAGCTAAATCGTATGGTTACGGCATACTTGGATTTTGCAGAAAACATGACATTGCGGCATATTCCGCTTACGATGCAGGACTGGGAAAAGAGACTCAACAGCTTCATCGAAATGTTTGATTATGGCATTTTACAGGACGCAGGCAAGGTGTCCGCAGAAATTGCAAAGCTTCATGCTGAGACAGAATTTGAAAAATACCGTGTGATTCAGGACAGATTGTTTATGTCTGACTTCGATAAATTTATGCTGGAATTAGAAGAAAACACAAAGAAATAAGAACCGGATACCAGGTCGAGACTGTTGTTCTTTTGTTCCAACAAAAACCGGATGAATAGTTAATAAAGAGAGGTGCATATGCTATGCCAGGTATACTCGTGGTTGAAGATGATGAAAATTTAAATCGTGGAATTACATTCTCACTGAAAAAATCCGGATATGAGGTTTTTTCAGCAGAATCAGTGAAAAAAGCGAAAAGAATTGCAAGTGATAATAATGTGGATGTTACCATTTGTGATGTGAATCTTCCGGATGGGAATGGACTGGAATTTGTAAGGTGGATGAGATGCAATTATAATACATACATTATTTGCCTTACAGCACTAGATCAGGAGATGGATCAGGTCATGGGATATGAAGCAGGGGCAGATGATTATATTACAAAGCCGTTTAGTCTTTCGGTACTTCTTTTGAAAATAGAAGCACATTTCCGCCGCAGACAGGAGAAAACGGAAGCCGGAAAGATGATTTCGGGAGATATCGTATTTATCGCAGGAGAAATGAAAGTCCTGATAAAGAGTCGTGAAATCAGTCTGACAAAAACGGAGTTGAAAATGCTGACTTTTTTTCTTCAGAATCCGAAACAGATTCTTTCAAAAACACAAATATTGGAAAATGTGTTTGATCTGGAAGGGGATTTTGTGGATGAAAATACAATCGCTGTCAATATCAGAAGACTCCGTGAGAAAATCGAAGACAATCCGGCTGCACCGGTCTATATAAAGAATATCAGAGGTCTTGGGTATATATGGAATCAGGAGGTAAGGCAGTGACAAAGAGATATCGCAAGAAGATTACAGTAGCGCTCTCCTTGGTTTTGCCTGTCATAGTATTGTTTGCAATATTAAATTGCTTTACCACGTATGTGTTTTATGAAGATTATAAATATAAAATGAATCTTATGACAGAGATTGCTGCAAAGGAAGAATTTTCCGGGCTGGATGCTGTTTCGGAATTGCTTAAGGATAAGGATATTGAAACTAACGAACAGGGAAGGCGATTATTGGAGCAATATGGATACTGGGGGAATAAAGGGAATGCATTTTATATGCAATTCCGGCATCAGGTTATGGTGACCGGTGCTGTAAGCACTGTGATATGCGTGCTTCTTTTGACTTTTTTACTTTATTGGAAGAAAAAAGAAGATGCGTGTCATCAGAAAATTTTAGACCAGTTGGAAGAAATTCTGATCAGATTCCGTGAAAATAAATTTGATGCTTTACTGAAAACGGAAAATCCAGCAGAACTGGAAAAATTGAATGACCAGCTTGAAGCAATCGGACATCATATTCAGTTGCTAAAGGAAGAAGCACGGGAAGAAAAAGAGAGCACGAAAGAAATGGTTTCTGATATCTCTCACCAGTTAAAGACACCGGTTGCAGCTTTGGATACATGTTTTAGTGTGCTGATGCAGAATGACTTAAGTGCCACAGAACAGGAGGAGTTTCGTATCCGTTGTCGGAGTGCTCTGGATGGACTGGAGACATTATTGCAGTCGCTTCTTGAAATATCCAAGATGGAAACTGGACTGATTCAGATTAATAAGAAAAAACTTCCGCTTATGGATACTGTCATATCTGCTGTGAACTGTACTTATCCAAAAGCGGATGAGAAAGAAATTGAATTCGTTTTTGACTATGCAAAAGAGCTGGAAACATGCATGGTTATGCAGGATAAAAGATGGCTTGGTGAAGCTGTGATCAACGTTTTAGATAATGCAATCAAGTACAGCCCGGATGGTTCAAAAATATTTATCCGGTTACAAAAAAGAAACGATCTTGTAAGAATGGAAATTGAGGATCAGGGAATTGGTATTCCGCAGAATGAGTATCACAAAATTTTTCAACGATTTTACAGAGGAAGTTCCAAGGAGGTCATGGAAAAGAGTGGTACAGGAATCGGACTTTTTCTATCGAGAGAAATTATCGAAAAACACGCAGGTACGATTACGGTAACCTCCGGCAAAAAGAAAAAAGGAAGCACGTTTGTGATTCAATTACCATATGTTGGTTAAATTTTAAGTGGGCAGAAATCTTACAATTCTGTAAGACTTCTGCTCGTTTTTTGAAAGTGAAATGAAAGATTGCCCTGATACAATTTGGATGTAGGATGAAAAGGAGGCAACACATGAGTGTGATATTAGAAACCAAGCAGCTTTGTAAGTTTTATGGCGCAGGTGAGAATCAGGTCAAAGCGGTCAATCAGGTGGACATTCAGATTGAGCAGGGAGAATTTGTCGCAATTGTTGGAAAGTCAGGTTCCGGTAAAAGTACATTACTTCATATGCTTGGAGGGCTTGACACCCCGACAAAAGGCAGTGTTACTTTAGCAGGGAAAGATTTATACAGGATGAAGGAAGATGCCCTTGCTGTTTTCCGCAGAAGAAAAATCGGATTTGTTTTTCAGGCATTTAATCTGGTTTCATCTGTTAATGTCTGGGAAAATATTGTACTGCCACTGGGGCTGGATGGAAGAAAAGTGGATGAAGCGTATGTAAATGATATCATTGCAACTCTGGGGATTGAAAACCGGATTTATAATCTGCCAAATCAGTTATCCGGAGGACAGCAGCAGAGAGTAGCAATTGCAAGAGCACTGGTGAATCGTCCGGAAATTATATTTGCAGATGAGCCGACAGGAAATCTTGATTCTAAGACCAGTGATGAGGTAATCGCCCTGCTTAAGATGACAGCAAAAAAATATGGACAGACAATTGTAATGATTACCCATGATGACGAAATTGCACAGGTCGCTGACCGTATTCTGGTGATTGAGGACGGACAGGTGGTGGATTTCAGATGAAGACAATAAGCAGGATTGCATATAGCAATGACAAAAGGAACAGGACAAGAAGTATACTGATTATGATGTCCATATGTCTGACTACGATGCTGCTTGTGATTATCAGTACTGTGGGAAATGGAATGAT
>ENA-OYWH01000228-OYWH01000228.1-human-gut-metagenome-genome-assembly--contig:-NODE-228-length-41648-cov-28.042796_pt1 | contig 41648 bp, 39 predicted proteins | sample MGYA00244168_ERZ653393 | MGnify/ENA primary metagenome ERZ653393 (study PRJEB26926, sample SAMN06165164) | human gut metagenome | biome: ENVO:00009003; feature: ENVO:2100002; material: ENVO:00002003...
AAATTCAAAAAAAAATGATTAAAAGTGCCAGACGCATAGACGCAGAGCCGATAACGCATTAGGTCAAAAAACCTATGTGTTATCGGCTTTTTTATTTAATATTGCGCAAAAGCCGCTGTTCCCTATTATAGAATGGATTGCGGGTAGTGTATTAAAGTCGCCCTTTTTTAAGGATACGGCGGTATCGGGGAGGTATCGCCGTGTCCATTTTTATTTACTGTAACCCGCCTAATGCTTTGCGGTCAAAAAAAGCTATGCTCCGCAAGCGGGATATTCCGGCTATGAATGTGAACTGTCAATACATTTAGCTACTGCTTACATTTCCTTTGCGCCCGTCCGCGTCTTGCGGACGGGCGCATTTTGCTTTTTTCAACTTTTTTCTGAAAAGCGCACTCAAGAGCCATCTCCCGAACGGGTACGGAGCGAAAGGGGCAGAGAGGACAAGCCCTTAACTCCCGTCCTCTACTCCACGCGGGAAGGAGGTGAACTCTATGGAGCTATCTTCTTCCGACAAGGAAAGAATACAACATCAGTACGACGCATTAGCAAAGAAAACTTTGGTCGGCGAAGCGAAAAGCCACCGCCGCACTCTTGCGAAACGCGCAGCACGCGAAGTTACTTTTTCGGATTTGAGCGAAAGCGAACTCGCGCAGCTTTTCACAACGGACGAATACGAAAGCGATTATTTCCGTTTTCAAGTGTCCGGCTTTGATGTACTCGTCAAAAATGAACTGCTTGCCGAAGCCCTTAACGCTTTGCCCGAAAGGAAACGCGACATTATCCTTTTGTCCTACTTCTTGGATATGAGCGACGCGGAAATTGGCGAACTGCTGAATGTTGTACGCACGACGGTTTTCCGGCACAGGAAATCCGCGCTTGCGAAAATCAAACAGTATTTGGAGGGAAAAGCAGATGATGAATACCGTTAGGAAGTCTGAAAATCTGTTGCCGTTCCCTGTCATTTCCGCAGCGGCAAACGGCGACACAACCGCCATGTGCGCGATCTTGAAGCACTACGAGGGTTACATAGCGAAACTTTGTACCCGCACGCTGAAAGACGACGCGGGCAATACCTATTCCTATGTGGACGAGGAAATGCGTAACAGGCTGCAAGTGCGCCTTATTACCCGCACCCTTGCTTTTCATGTAGGATAATCTTTTAGCCCATGCGGGGAGCGTGTCCCCTTTCCACGCTTCCCGTTATGGGCTATTTGTCGTTCCGCAAAAGCATATCCGCTGTTGATGTGCTTTTGCAGGCCGACAAAGCCTATTGTTCTTTGACAAAGAAAGCGGCCTTTGGTGCGCAGCATAACAGGCAAACGGGTACATTCCGTCTGTACCGAGCCAGTCGGCGGGTACGCCATGACAGCTTTTCCCCGTAGGGGAAAAGCCGAGCGAGAACTACCGCGCCGTAAAACAGGTTTAGCAGCTTGTGGGCGACGACATACAAGGCGGCACAATGATACTCCCGCGTTGAACACCCTCAAAGTATTGCGCGGCGCACCCATAAGCATGGGCCGGGGTGAAACTCCCGTGAGGTTGCAGCTAACAACCGCCCGTTTTTGCCTTTTGACGAATATAGTTTATCCATACAGGAAAAGGAGGTTTTTCTAATGGATAAAAAACAGACAATTACAACCGAACGCAAAATAGGGAAAATCACCTATCTTGTTCAAGCGTTGCCGAGTGAAAAGGCAACCGATACAATCCATAAAAAGATTGAGAAACTCATTGTAAAGGATTTGCAGAAAAAGCCCGGAAATCCGGGATTTTTAGCGTCCGAGTAGTGCATTAGGCGGCGGGATATGGTATAATGATAGCAACACATTATACCTGTTTATTCGGCTGTCGGAAAGGAGGACTAATGTTACAGTCGAATAAAATCACCGCCCTTTACTGCCGTTTAAGTCAAGAGGATATGCAAGCCGGAGAAAGCGGAAGCATACAGCACCAAAAAATGATACTTCAACGCTATGCGGACGAACACCATTTTTTGAACACAAAGTTTTTTGTGGACGACGGATTTTCCGGCGTGAGTTTTGAGCGCGAGGGGCTGCAAGCGATGTTGCAGGAAGTGGAAGCCGGACGAGTGGCGACGGTCATTACCAAAGATTATTGTGCGATAATAGGACTAAATCAGAAAGGCCTTGAAAACCAAGGCATTCTGGCTTAGTCCCTTCTTTTTTTGACCGAAAACAAAGGACTTTCACAATAATCAAGCAAGCCGGAGTGTGCCGCTGCACACTTCCGGCAGAAGGAGGATATAGTGGGTGCTATCAAAGTCTTCTTGAAGGAAGTTGTGCTTCCAATCGCGCTTGCGTTCTGCCTCGCGTCATTTCTCAAGCCGATCTATATGCCTGACGGCGTATGCGACTACTTCCTAATGTGGATCTGCGTCGGCTTGCCATTCGGCATCCGGAGGATGTGCCTCTGGCTCGTTCCAAGCGGTTACGGCATCTCCGGCTCAGTCGGCATTTTCGCATTGAACTTAATCATAGGCGGTCTCATCGGAGGACTCGCCTTCTTCATCGGGCTGCTGCTCGGTATCATTCATACCATCCGAGAAATCATCTGAACTACATCGTAAACGAAGAGGGTTTGTTTCTTCTCCAATTTGGAGTAAGAAGCAAACCCTCTTTTTTTGTTGCCCAAAAGCCGGAGTATTTGCTGGCGATGCGGCGAAAGAAAGGAGTTTTTAAGCATGAAACGCATGACAGCCGGTGATCTGCAAGCACTGGAATTGCTGATGCAGACCACACCCGGCTTTGAGCATTTTGACAGCGGCGCGGATGGCATTCTCCCTGAGTGCCGAAGCTGCCGCTTTCATCGCCCCTTCTGGAAATATCAGTCCTGCGTGTTTGCAGAGTGTCCCTACTGCTGCAATCCCGTTTCTACCCTCAAAAACCAAAGTGGCACATCTGCTGCCGGAAAGGAAGTCAATCATGGATAACAAAATCGAAGTCTTCAAGAATGAACAGTTTGGAGAAATCCGAACAGCCCTGATCGAAAACGAGCCGTGGTTTGTGGCGGTAGACGTGTGCAGGGCTTTGGAGATCGGCAATTCGTCACAAGCCATTTCACGGCTGGATGCGGACGAGAAGATGATTACCCTCATTGCAAATGAGGGTAATAAACGAGGCAATCCCAACATGACGGTGGTGAACGAACCCGGACTTTACACGCTTATTCTGAGTAGCCGTAAGCCCGAAGCCAAAGCCTTCAAACGCTGGATCACACATGATGTCATCCCCATGATCCGCAAGACCGGCGGCTACATGACGGACTCCCTTCTGGAACGCATTCAGAAGGAACCTGCGGTCATTGTGGAGTTTGCTCAGGCGTTGATTCTGGAAAAGAATCGTGTGAAGGCTCTTGAGTGTGAGCTGAACACGGCGAAGCCCAAAGCCGATTACTACGACGCCTTCATCAATCCGGATGACTGCACCAATATCCGAACGACGGCGAAGGAACTGAAGATCCCGGAGCGCAAGTTCGTCCAGTTCCTTCTCAGGGAGAAGTACCTGTTCCGATCTCCCTCCGGTCAGCTTCTTCCCTACAACAAGGACAGCAATGCCGGACTGTTCATCGTCCGCGATTTTGTGACGTACTGCTACACCGGTTCTCAGACCTACTTCACGCCGAAGGGCAAGGATGTCATCCGAGTGAAGTTCCAGAAAAAGTGCGACGAAGAACTGCTTCCCAAGATGGCAAGGTGATTTCTGTGGCATTCTATCGCGTAAACAAGAATCGTGGCTATACCGTCATGGCGAACTTCCACCTCCGAGACAAGAGCCTGTCACTCAAGGCGGTCGGGCTACTCTCAAAGATGCTCTCGTTCAATGATGGCTGGAAGTTCTCGACCAAGGGGCTTTCTGCAATCTGCAAGGAAGGTCCGGATGCCATTCTCTCCGCGCTCCGTGAGCTTGAAAAGCACGGCTACCTTGTCCGGCACCGGCAGAGAGACGGTAAAGGCAGGATGAGCAGCACAATCTTTGAGATATACGAAGAGCCGCAGGAGTCCACGCCAGAACGGGAAATGCCACACACGGAAAATCCATGTGTGGAGAAGCCAGATGTGGATAATCCACGCGGGGATAAGTCCGTACAAATAAATACTGATCAAGTAATTACCCAAGAAAGAAATACTCTCTCAAAGAACTATCAATCCATCAATCTTGATGGGATGGACAGGATGGATGAGCGAAGCGAGTATGAAGAGATTATCAAAGAGAATCTTGACTACGACATTCTCTGTCAGGATCCGAAGTTCGATAAAGACCGCTTCCGGGAGATCATGGACATCATGCTGGATGCCGTCTGCTCTACCGCTCCGACCATCCGTATCAATGGCGAGGATATGCCGCAGCAAGTGGTTAAGTCCCGCTTTCTCAAGCTGAATAGCAGCCACATAGAGTACGTTCTGGAAGCAATGAACAAGAACCCGTCAGACATCCGTAATATCCGGGCGTACCTGTTGACCGCTCTGTATAACGCCTCTCTGACGATAGACAATTACTACTCCGCCCTCGTCAATCATGATTTCTACGGGCAGGACAGATCGGCAGGGTCAAAGAAGCCGAAGACCTACGATTATAGCCTTTGTGAAGACACTCTTTAATGAATACCATCGTGAGCAATGCTCGGAAAGGAGGACAGCGTAAATGAAAACCATCTATCGTCGGATTGTGCCGCCTTAGCTTTGGCAGCAGTCCCCATAATCATTCCAACGAAAGGAGGTAAACGCCGCAATGCAGGATGAAGTCAACACCAAAGTTGTTGCAATCATGATCAAGGGCGGCAAAATCTCAGCCGAGATGCTGAAAAAGGCTCTGGACAAGTTCGTGAAGGAGATCGAGAAGGCGCAGAAGCAGATGCAGCAGCCCAAAGCCTATCGCGGCAAGCAGTCCATCAAGCATCTGATGAGCCAGAATGCCGCCATCTCCAACATTGAAGTGACGGACGGCAACATCAAGTCCTTTGAGCGTACTGCCAGCAAATACGGTCTGGACTTTGCGCTCAAAAAGGACGTTTCCGTAGAGCCGCCCAGCTATCTTGTCTTCTTCAAGGGTCGGGACGTTGATGTCATGACCGCCGCCTTCAAGGAGTTTTCCGCCAAAACCGTCAAGCAGAAGGAACAGCCGTCCATCCGGCACAAGCTGGATCAGGAGAAAGCCCAGAGCAAGGCGCAGCACAAGGAGAAGGTCAAGGTCAAAACCAAGGATCGGGGTGTAGAACTGTGAACAAGCCCGATGTGAAGAAGCTCGTTCTTCTGAACCTTCCGTATGTCTTTGCCTTCTACTTTGCGGATAAGATCGCCGCTGTGTTCCGCCTTGCACCCGGCACGGCGTTCATCGACAGGCTGACAAACGGATTTGCCGTGTTCGGCACTGCCTTCGCAAATCCGCTGCCCAGCTTTCATCCCGTTGATCTGCTCATCGGTGTGCTTGCCGGTGCGCTGCTCAAGTTGGCGGTCTACGTCAAGGGCAAGAACCGCAAGAAGTTCCGCCAAGGCGAAGAGTACGGCTCTGCCCGCTGGGGCAAACCGGAGGACATTAAGCCGTACATGGACCCAGAGTTCTCCAACAATGTCATTCTGACGCAGACGGAGTTCCTGACCATGAACAGCCGCCCGAAGCAGCCGAAGTACGCCAGAAACAAAAATATCCTTGTCATTGGCGGTTCCGGCTCAGGCAAGACGCGCTTTTTCGTGAAGCCAAACCTGATGCAGATGCACAGCAGCTACGTTGTCACCGACCCAAAGGGTACGGTACTGGTGGAATGCGGCAAGATGCTTGAAAAGGGCGGCTACGTCATCAAGTCGCTGAACACCATCAATTTCCGGAAATCCATGCACTACAACCCTTTTAGCTACATCCGCAGCGAGAAGGACATCCTCAAGCTGGTCAATACGATCATCGTCAACACGAAGGGAGACGGCGATAAGTCCGGCGAAGATTTCTGGGTCAAGGCGGAAAAGCTCTACTACACAGCTCTCATCGGCTACATCTGGTATGAGGCACCCGACCACGAGAAAAACTTTACTACCCTGCTCGAAATGATCAATGCCTCGGAAGCCAGAGAGGACGATGAGACCTTCAAGAACCCAGTGGATGTCATGTTCGATGAGCTGGAAGCCCGCGATCCTGACCATTTCGCGGTCAAGCAATACCGCAAATACAAATTGGCTGCGGGCAAAACCGCCAAGTCGATTTTGATTTCCTGCGGTGCAAGGCTTGCGCCCTTCGACATCGCAGAGCTGCGGGAGCTGATGAGCTACGATGAGATGGAGCTGGACACCATCGGAGACCGAAAGACGGCGCTGTTCGTCATCATTTCCGACACCGATGACACCTTCAACTTCATTGTGGCAATCATGTATTCCCAGCTCTTCAACCTTCTCTGCGACAAGGCAGATGACGTTTACAACGGGCGGCTTCCCGTCCATGTGCGGTGTCTGCTGGACGAGTTTGCGAACATCGGTCAAATCCCGAAGTTTGATAAGCTCATCGCCACCATCCGCAGCAGGGAAATCTCGGCGTCAATCATCTTACAGTCCCAGTCTCAGCTCAAGACCATCTACAAGGATGCGGCGGACACCATCACGGGCAACTGCGACTGCACACTTTTCCTCGGCGGAAAAGAAAAATCGACGCTCAAGGAAATCAGCGAGGTGCTGGGCAAGGAGACAATCGACCTTTACAACACCTCAGAAACCCGTTCCAACAACAACTCCTATGGCTTGAACTATCAGAAAACCGGCAAAGAACTGATGTCTCAGGATGAGATCGCCGTCATGGACGGAGCCAAGTGTATTTTGCAGCTTCGAGGCGTGAGACCTTTTCTCAGTAACAAATACGACATTACGAAGCATCCAAAGTACCGGCAGCTCTCCGACTACGACAAGCGGAACGCCTTTGACATCGAGAAGTATCGGCAGCACAAGCTGGTAGTCAAGCCCGATGACACATTCGACCTCTATGATATGGGCGAGGTCGAAGCGGATTAAAGCCCCGTCGCTGCACTGCGCAGTGGGTAAAGCCTGATGGCTCCCAAAGCAGAACAGCGACGGGGCTTCTTTTTTTATGCCCATTTTCAAAAATACACAACCATTCTTTTTCAAATCAAGGAGGAAAATCTATGGCTTTCATCAATCAGGCTGTCACGGTTCTTCAGACGCTCGTTATCGCCCTCGGCGCAGGTCTCGCAGTGTGGGGTGTTGTCAACCTCATGGAAGGCTACGGCAACGACAACCCCGGCGCCAAGTCTCAGGGCATCAAGCAGCTCATGGCTGGCGGTGGTGTGGTGCTGATCGGCACGACCCTCATCCCTCTGCTCTCCGGTCTGTTCGGTTAATCCGGCAGCCGCGCAGAAGTAACCATCGGGGCGGGTGCTGGAAAAGGCACTCGCCCCTCACAATTCACCAACGATTTAAGGAGGAAATTCAAGTATGGCATTTATCAATCAGGCAGTTACGGTTCTCCAGACGCTTGTTATCGCCCTCGGTGCGGGTCTTGCGGTGTGGGGAGTTGTCAATCTCATGGAAGGCTACGGCAACGACAACCCCGGCGCTAAGTCTCAGGGCATCAAGCAGCTCATGGCTGGCGGCGGCGTGGTGCTGATCGGCACGACCCTCATCCCCCTGCTCTCCGGTTTGTTCGGCTAATCCACGGCAAGCCCAGCTTAACCGAAGGGTGGTGAAATATTGGGCAGCATTTTAGAAAAGATCGAACAGGCTCTCAAGGATATGCTGATCGGATGGATCGAGAGCAATCTGACCAATATGTTCACCGATGTCAATGAGAAGGTAGGAACGATTGCCGCCGAAGTCGGGCAAACCCCGTCCGGCTGGAACGGCGGCGTGTACCAGATGATCCGGGGACTATCCGAAAACGTGATAGTCCCCATCGCTGGTATCATCATCACCTTTGTTTTGTGCTATGAGCTGATTTCCATGATCACCGAGAAAAACAACCTTCACGACATGGACACTTGGATGTTCTTCAAGTGGTTTTTCAAGGCGGCTGTGGCGATCTATCTCGTGACACACACGTTTGACATCGTGATGGCAGTATTCGACATCGGGCAGAACGTGGTTTCCGGCGCAGCAGGAGTCATCCACGGCAACACCAGCATTGACATTGACGCGACGATTGCGCAGATGCGTACCGGCATGGAGAACATGGGCGTCGGAGAACTGCTCGGACTGTCGATAGAAACGCTTCTGATCAGCTTGTGCCTCAAAATCATGGCGATCCTCATTACGGTCATTCTCTACGGGCGCATGATTGAGATTTACTGCACCGTGAGCATTGCGCCTATTCCCATCGCAACCATGAGCAACCGCGAATGGGGCAGCATCGGCACGAACTATCTGAAAGGCTTGTTCGCTCTGGCATTTCAGGGCTTCCTCATCATGGTCTGTGTCGGCATCTATGCGGTGCTGATCAACGGCATGATCATCGCAGACAACATTCATTCGGCTCTGTTCTCTGTGGCAGCGTACACGGTTATTCTGTGCTTCTCGCTGTTCAAGACCGGAAGCCTCGCAAAATCCATTTTCCATGCGCACTAAGGAGGTCGGCAGCATGAAGAAGTACAGCATCATCTACGCCGATCCCCCTTGGGCGTATCGGACTTACTCCAAGAAGGGACAGGGGCGGTCGGCGGAAAGCCATTATCCGACAATGTGCATTGAAGACATCAAGGCACTTCCGGTCGGTGAGCTTGCCGCTAAGGACTGCACTCTGTTTCTCTGGATCACGTTCCCGTGCCTCTGTGAAGCACTCGAAGTGCTGACGGCATGGGGCTTTTCTTATAAGACTGTGGCTTTTGTATGGGTGAAGCAAAACCGCAGGAACGACGATCTCTTCACCGGCATGGGGTATTGGACAAGGGCAAACGCGGAAATCTGCATCCTTGCCACGAAGGGACACCCGAAGCGAGTTGACGCCGGTGTGCGTCAGGTCATCCTCAGCCACATCGAAGAGCATTCCAAAAAGCCGGATGAAGCGCGGGAGCGCATTGTTCGGCTCATGGGAGACCTTCCCCGCGTGGAGCTTTTTGCCCGTCAGTCTCCCGAAGGCTGGGACGTTTGGGGCAACGAGGTCGAATGCAGCATTACTCTTGGAAAGGAGGAAACAGTCAATGGCATTTGTTCCGGTCCCGAAGGATCTTAACCGCGTCAAAACGAAGGTCATGTTCAACCTGACCAAGCGGCAGCTCGTTTGTTTTTCCATCGCTGCGGCAGTCGGTGTCCCGATCTTCTTTCTGGCGAAAGCACATCTCGACTTGTCTACGGCGGCAATGCTGATGGTGGTGATCATGCTCCCGTTCATCTTCTTCGCGCTTTACGAGAAGGACGGACAGCCCGCCGAAAAGTATCTGTACCACATCGTACAGTCCATGTTCATCCGGGACAAGGTGCGTCCCTATCGCACAAACAATCTCTATGCTGAAATTCAGCAGAAAATCAAAGAACAGGAGGAATTGCAGATTGAACAACAGCACAGCAAAGGCAAAGCCTAAGATGACGGTCAAAAACGGCGTCGTTTACGGCGATGCCCTTTCCGCTCAGGAGAAGAAGCGGATCGTCATGCAGAAGAAAAAGGACAGGAAGGCAAAGAAAGTCCGCAAGTCCGCCCAGCAGACCATTCCCTATGTGGAGATGTGCCGCGACGGTATCTGCAAGGTAAACAGCCGCCTCTACACGAAGTCCATCGCCTTTGAGGACATCAACTACCAGCTTGCGCAGAACGAGGACAAAACTGCCATCTTTGAGAACTGGTGCGACTTTCTGAACTACTTCGACAGCTCGATTTTCGTCCAGCTCTCCTTCATCAATCAGAAGGCAAGCCTCAATGAGTTCCGCAAGCGCATCAACATTCCGGCACAGGAGGACGCTTTCAACGACATCCGCTCCGAGTATTCCGGTATGCTGCAAAGTCAGCTCACCAAGGGCAACAACGGACTGGTCAAGAGGAAGTACATCACCTTCGGCATTGAGGCAGACTCCCTCCGCACGGCAAAGCCAAAGCTCGAACGCATTGAAACCGACATTCTCAACAACTTCAAAACTCTCGGCGTGAGAACCGAGCCGCTGTCCGGCTATGAACGGCTGAAAGTGCTTCATGATGTGTTTAACATGGACACCAATGAGCCGTTCCGCTTTTCCTTTGACATGGTTGCCCGGACGGGACTCAGCACGAAGGACTTCATCGCGCCCACTTCCTTTGACTTCCGTGAAGGCAAGTGCTTCAAGATGGGCAGAACCATCGGCGCGGTGAGCTTCCTGCAAATCCTCGCGCCGGAACTCAATGACCGTATGCTTGCCGACTTCCTTGAGATGGACAGCAACATCACGGTCAATTTTCATATCCGGACGATTGACCAGGCGAAGGCAATCAAGAGCATCAAGATGAAGATCACCGACCTCGACAAGATGAAGATCGAAGAGCAGAAAAAGGCAGTCCGCTCCGGCTACGATATGGGTGCGACACGTTCCTTGATAACTGCATAAGCAGGAAACAAGGCATATACAAAACTTTTGTATAGAGAACTGATATTCCAAAGAGTGGAATGAGGGGGTAACGCCCCAAAACGCTCTCCTTAATACTCCTACATGCTGTGCAACTGCTGAAATGCACAGTATGAAGCTAGGTGAAGTCGGCAGAGAGATACCGTAAGGCATGAAAATGCCACGAAAGCTGTCCAGCGGTGGGCGGTGTATCCTATATGCCGGAGGTCTATAAAATATCTATGGTGAGAATAACTTAGAGATAAGTTTGACGAACTTGCGAAAGTAAGGGTCTAAACGTAGCTTATGTAGAAATGCATAAACCGTGGTCACGGGGTATGTGGGGTAAAGTAAGAATCCATGTTATGAAATACTCTATTGTGTTACAGGCACAATCAAGCATACAGGCTCATAGCAAGCACCTACGGATATATGGACAGATAGGAATATCGGAACGTGGGAAGCTGTGAATACAAATGGTAAGGATTCAGCAGTCCGATGTTGTAGTGATAGAAAAAATCGAAAGCCAGTAGCAAATACTGGCAAGCCAACAGGCTTTCCGCTATCGGGATAATCTATCTTTATCACAGTGAAATCAGGGGCACGAGCATTGATATTTCCTGTAATGGGAAAAGGAGCAACAGCCCCAAGACAGGATTTAGTTTCATTATTATTTCTAAATCTTTCAAGGTTCTTGTATGACTAATAGAAACCAAGTCCGAAAGGAGGCGGTTGACTTGACTGTCGATACGAACTTAGAGAGGCAACCAAAGCAACAAAAACTGCGAAATGCCGAATATTACGATATGCAAGATGTTATGGATAAGCTATATGAAGAATCCTGCAAAGGAAAATCATTCCATAATCTAATGCACATTATTACCAGTGAAAACAACATACTTTTAGCGTTCAGAAATATCAAAAACAACAAAGGCTCAATGACTAAGGGAACAGACGGCAAAACAATTACACAGTATAAAGGGTGGTCGGAAGAACAGTTTGTCAAATATTTTCAAAGTAAATTTGCAAACTATCACCCCAAAAGTGTACGCAGAACAGAAATTCCAAAGGTCGGGCAGCCTGATAAAATGCGTCCGTTAGGTATTCCCTGTATGGACGACAGGATTATACAGCAATGTATTATCCAAGTATTAGAACCGATATGTGAAGCAAGGTTCCATGCTCATAGTTATGGCTTTAGACCCAACAGGTCGGCAAGCCATGCCATTGCAAGGGCACAATCCCTGATGAATGTCAGCAAGCTGCACTATGTTGTAGATGTTGATATAAAGGGATTCTTTGACAATGTAAATCATGGCAAGCTGCTCAAGCAAATGTGGACAATGGGCATACGGGACAAAAGTCTAATCTGTATAATCGGCAAAATACTGAAATCTGAGATTGAGGGAATTGGCAGACCAGATAAAGGGACGCCACAGGGCGGTATCATCAGCCCGCTACTCTCAAACATTGTTCTGAACGAACTCGATTGGTGGTTGAGTGACCAATGGGAAACCAAAAGCACAAGATACCCCTATACGCACAGTCACAAATATGAAGCCTTAAAGAAGTCCAACCTCAAAGAATTTTTCTTCGTGCGTTATGCAGATGATTTTAAGATTCTATGTAGGGATTACAAAACAGCAAAAAAGATATTCATTGCTGTAAAGGAGTGGCTTTGGGAAAGACTGGGGCTTAAAATCAGCCCTGAAAAATCCAAAATCACAAATGTCCGTAAAAAGAAAACGGATTTTCTTGGCTTTGCATTGTATGTGACGAAAAAGAGTAAGAAGTATGTATCAAAAAGTAATATTTCGGAAAAAGCGAAAAAGGCAATGAAAACCAAACTCAAAGAGCAAATCAAAGTAATACAGCACGACACATCACCCCATCAGGTAAGTCAGTTGAATGCCATGATTCTTGGTATGCACAATTATTATAATACTGCCACAGGGTGCAGTCGTGATTTCCGAGAAATCAATTTCGTTGTCAGCAAGAGCCTAAAGCATAGGCTTAGAGTAAAAACCAAAAAGGCAAAGCGAAACAAAAATAGCAAATCGCCATTGCCTGAAAAAGTGCTAAAGTCCAGAACGTATCAGAAATTTTACGGCAGCTATGGCGGAAAGCCTAAAGTTGTGGCAGGTGTACAAATCTTCCCGATTTACGGTTGTAAGTTTGTTACTCCGAGAATGTTCACACGAGAGGTTAATAAATATACTCCACAAGGCAGACAGCTTATACACAAAAATCTGTCAACCGTTCACTCCCTTATCCAGTATCTATTGGAAACAAAGGAGTATGGAAAATCTGTGGAATATAACGATAACCGTATTTCACTTATGGCAGGACAAAACGGTAAATGTGCGGTAACAGGTGAACCACTCTGCATATTTGACATGGAATGCCATCATAAGAAGCCTAAAAAGCTGGGTGGTACGGACGAATATAGAAATCTTGTGTGGTTAAAATCCGACGTACATAAACTTATCCATGCTACCGAAGAAGATACGATTACAAAATATCTTGATATTCTCAAACTTGATGACAAAGCACTGAAAAAGGTCAATTCTCTAAGGCTATCAGCAGAGAATTTAGAAATAGTAGTTAAAGCAAACTAAATTTTGTTGGAGCGCCGTGTGCGGGGAAACTCGCACGCACGGTGCGGAGTGGGGGAAAATTCGGAGATAACTTCAAAGAATTACCTATCACTATACATCATCCCGTCCGATCTTGCCACCTTCGGCGGCGAGGCAAAGCGTCTGTTGCAGGATCTCCAGACCCGCAACGAAAGACTGTTCCTTGTGACTATCCTCATCATGAACACGGCAACCAATCGCCAGAAGCTCGAAAACGCGGTATTCCAGACCGCCGCCATTGCCCAAAAGTATAACTGTGCGCTCAAGCGTCTTGACTTCCAGCAGGAAGAGGGGCTGATGTCCTCTCTGCCTATCGGCGTCAATCAGGTGGAAATCGAGCGCGGACTGACCACTTCCAGCACGGCGGTTTTCGTGCCATTCACCACGCAGGAGCTTTTTCAGGGCGGCGAAGCTCTCTACTACGGGCTGAACGCACTGTCCAACAACATGATCATGGTTGACCGCAAGCAGCTCAAGAACCCCAACGGGCTGATCTTGGGTACGCCCGGTTCCGGCAAATCCTTCTCCGCAAAGCGCGAAATGACGAACGCCTTCCTCATCACGGAGGATGACATCATCGTCTGCGACCCAGAAGCCGAGTATTTCCCCCTTGTGCAGAAGCTCGGCGGTCAGGTCATCCGCATCTCGCCGGTCAGCACGGATTACATCAATCCGCTGGACATCAACACGAACTACTCCGAAGAGGAAAACCCGCTGACGCTGAAATCCGACTTCATTCTCTCCATGTGCGAGTTGATTGTCGGCGGCAAGGACGGCTTGCAGCCGGTTGAGAAGACCATCATTGACCGCAGTGTCCGCATGGTCTATCAGGAGTTTCTTGCAGACCCCAAGCCGGAGAAAATGCCGATCCTCGAAGACCTCTACAACATTCTGAGAAATCAGAAGGAGCCGGAGGCACAGCGCATCGCAACTGCCCTTGAAATCTATGTTCACGGCTCTCTGAACGTCTTCAATCACAGAACGAATGTGGATGTCAACAACCGCTTCGTCTGCTATGACATCCGCGAACTCGGCAAGCAGCTCAAAAAGCTCGGTATGCTGATTGTGCAAGATCAGGTGTGGAACAGAGTTACCATCAACCGTGCCCAGCACAAGGCAACGCGCTACTACATGGACGAGTTCCACCTTTTGTTGAAAGAGGAACAGACCGCCGCGTACAGCGTGGAAATCTGGAAGCGTTTCAGAAAATGGGGCGGCATCCCGACCGGAATCACGCAGAACGTCAAGGATCTTCTTGCCTCCCGCGAGGTGGAGAACATTTTTGAAAACTCGGATTTTGTCTACCTTCTGAATCAGGCATCCGGCGACCGGCAGATTCTCTCGAAGGCGCTGAACATCTCGCCCAGCCAGCAGAACTACATCACCAATTCCAATGCCGGTGAGGGGCTGATCTTCTACGGCTCGACCATCGTTCCCTTCAAGGACAATTTCCCGAAGGACACCCAGCTCTACCGCATCATGACCACCCGCTTAGAAGAAACCGTACAGAACTAAGGAGGATTTTTGAATATGAACAACAAGATGATTACCATTCCCTATGCGGACGCTATCGAATACGGAGAGAACACCTCCGCGCTGTTTAAGGCTCTGTGGGAGCTGACCGATCTGATCCGACTGGAAAGCGACCTCAAGAAGCATCACCGCGCCTACCTCCATGTGAGGGAGGACATCGACGAAAAGGTCAAGGAGGCACGTCAGATTATGACCAAGGTATCTGTGGATATGATCGGTTTCTATTTCAAGGTTGATGTTCCCGAAAGCAGCAACAGCGACGAGAATAACCCGTTCGCTGACGCGGCGGATGATGAAGCCGTATCTATCCCCAAGGACAAGTATGAGCTGATGATCGACGATCTGCTCACGATGTCCGAAATCATCCAGTGCGTCGCAGATATGCGCACGCAGGATGTGAAGGCAATCCGCGAGTTCGGCAAGTTCATCCCCGCCTTTGCCGCCTTTGAGAAGAACCGGCTGAGCCTCTATCGTGAGGCGGCGAAGGAAGCCGAGGAAATCTTCGACCGTTGGGCGGACGAGATTGACGATCTCGACGAGGACTTCATGGAAGATGAGGACTACGAGCCGGACGAGTATTACTCCGACTGATATGCGCTCAAATCCGAAGAAAGGAGCTGGTTTTTATAGAGCTTGACATCATTCATACCGGCGATTGCCTTGAAATCCTGAAAGCCCTGCCCGATGACAGCGTTCATTGCTGTGTGACGTCCCCTCCGTATTACGCGCTCCGTGATTACGGTATGGAGGCTCAGATCGGCAGAGAGACAACGCCGAAGGAATATATTTCGCGCCTGACGGAAGTGTTTACCGAAGTCAGGCGCGTTTTGCGTCCGGATGGAACGCTCTGGCTGAACATCTCGGACACCTACGCCGGGAAAGGCAATCAGGGCGATTTCGTTGACCCGAAGAACCCCAACGGCAGAAACGGTCAGGCTGTGGCTCTCAACAACAAGGTTGATGGCTGCAAGCCGAAAGACATGATCGGCATTCCGTGGATGCTGGCTTTTGCCCTCCGCGATACCGGCTGGTATCTGCGCAACGACATCATCTGGATGAAGGACAACCCCATGCCGGAGAGCGTCAAAGACCGCTGCGCCCGCTGCTATGAGCATATTTTTCTGTTCTCCAAGTCGAAGAAGTATTTCTTTGACTACAAGGCGATCTCCGAGCCGATTGCCCCCGCAACGGCAGAACGTCTCAAGCGCGGCATGAAGGGCGGCAACAAATACGGCAAACCCGTTCCCGGTCAGCCTCAGCCGCAGTCCATCAACCGCCCTCGTGAGCATGGCGAGATCAAGGACGCAGACATCAATCCGCTCCGCAACAAGCGCGATGTCTGGAAGATCAACACCGTCCCCTTCAAGGGCGGTCACTATGCCGCCTACCCTCCAAAGCTGGTTGAAACCTGTCTTCTCGCCGGTTGTCCAGAAGGCGGCATTGTGCTTGACCCGTTCATGGGAAGCGGCACAACCGGAATGGTTGCTGCGCAGATGGGGCGTCATTTCGTCGGCATCGAGTTGAATCCGGCGTACACCGAGCTTGCCTACAAGCGGATTGGAGGTGAAACCTGATGTCCAAGGAACCGGAGCTTAAAGCCCGCGACAAGGTAGTCGTGCGGATGACGCGAGAAGGCGCGGTTGAGGAAAACCTGACGGCTGGCACCGAGCAGCGTGTGTCAAAGCGGCTGGAAGATGCGGAGCTAGTGAAGCCCGTTGAGACAGTCGAGCCTTCCGAGGCACTTTCACCGGAGGAACAGAAAAAGGTGCAGATGCGCCGTCAGCAGCGTCAGTTTCAGGCGGAACACGCCGAGGATAACGACACACAGCCGCCCTCGGAAACGTCCGTCACAGAAGAGAAAAGGGCAGAAAATCCACCCCAGAATGTAACTGAACCGCTGCCCTCGGAAACGGCGTTCAAGCCTCCAACTTTAGAGCAGCACGGCGTTTCTTCGCATACCGGCACAGTGATTGCCGAAACGGTTGTCACGCACAAGCTACGCAAGACCTCTGCGGTTGAAGCCGTTGACGCGGATGCCGTTCTCTCCCAAGCGGCGGAGACTGCCTCCGCAAAGCCGATCATCGACGATGCCGTCCCGCCCACGAAGCGGATGCAGAAGCTCGAAAGGAAGTCCGAGAAGGCACATGAGCGTCTGGATGCCGCCCGTGAGAAGCTGCCCACGCACAAGGTTCTCAAGAAAGAGCGTGTCTTTGATGAAGAGACCGGCAAGGGCAAAACACGCCTTCATTTTGAGGATGAGCTGAAAAAGCCCAAAGGCAAAGGCAAGCTGCAATTTGAAGCAGATAAAACCGTCCGCAAGGTCGGTGACACCCTCGCTTCCGGTATTCACGGCAAAATCCATGAGGTCGAACAGGAAAACTCGGCGGTTGAGGCGGCGCATAAGACGGAGATCGCCGTCGAGACTGCCGCTCGGCATTTCCGTCATCATCGGGAAAGCAGCGTCAACAAGCCCTACGAGAAGGTCTCCAAGCTGGAACACAAGGCGGATGCTGCGGATGCGAAGCTCCAATATGAAAGAAATCAGCAGGAGCATCCTGAGATGAAGAAGCAGAACATGAACAAGCACTATCAGAAGCAGAGCATCAAGAAGGAATATGCCGCCGCTCGAAATGCCGGGTCTCAGACCGCCGGCACTGCCACAAAAAGTACCGGCAAGAAGCTCGGTGAAAAGGTGTCCGACAAGATCAAGGAGTTTTTTGAGAAAAACAAGAAGGTCTTCATCTGGATCGGCGTCGGAATTGCCCTTCTCGTTTTGCTCGGTGCCGGAATCAGCTCGTGTTCGATGCTTACTTCTACCGGCTCGTCGGTTATCGCTTCCTCTTATCTCAGCGAGGATGACGCGATGCTCGGCGCGGAGGCGCAGTATTGCCGGATGGAGCAAGAGCTGCAAAGCTATCTGGATAACTATGAAGGCACTCATGACTATGACGAATATCACTTCGATCTGGATGATATTGAGCATGACCCCTATGTGCTGATCTCCATCCTCTCGGCTCTCCATGAGGGTGAGTTCACGCTGGATGAGGTGCAGGGTACGCTCCAAATGCTGTTTGAAAAGCAGTACATCCTCACCGAAGAGGTCATCGTCGAAACCAGATACCGCACAGAGACCGACACATGGACGGACGCGGACGGCAACACGCACACGGAAACCTATCGCGTCCCGTATGACTACTACATCTGCAACGTGAAGCTCGAAAACTTCAATCTCTCCCACGTCCCGGTCTACATCATGTCTCAGGAACAGCTCTCCATGTACGCAACGTATATGTCGGTGCTGGGCAACCGCGAGGATCTGTTCGGTGACTCTCCCTATGTGGACAAGTACATCACAAATCCGCCCGCTGACTACGATGTCAACCCGGAATACCTGAACGACGAGAAGTTTGCAACGCTGATTACCGAGGCGGAAAAGTATCTCGGCTATCCGTATGTGTGGGGCGGCTCCAATCCCGACACATCCTTTGACTGCTCCGGCTTTGTCAGCTATGTTCTCACGAACAGCGGTCTTGTGAATACCGGACGGCTTGGCGCACAAGGGCTTTACAACGTCTGTACGCCGGTTTCAAAGGCGAATGCACAGCCCGGTGATCTCATCTTTTTCGTCGGGACGTATGACACCCCCGGTGTGTCTCACGTCGGCATTTATGTCGGTGATGGGGTCATGATCCACTGCGGCGATCCCATTCAGTACACATCCATCAACTCTTTCTATTGGCAGCAGCATTTCTACGCCTTCGGAAGACCCGCCTATTAAAAGAAAGGAGTTTTTCATGAATCCCAAGTATCAGAAAGTCCTCTCCGACATTGAGAAGGCTGAAAAGAAGAAATCCGAAATCGAAGGTCAGCTCAAGGAGCTGTACGACAAGAAGACGGAGCTGGAGAACCTTGAAATCATCAATACCGTGCGCTCTATGGTGATGGACAAGGATCAGATCATGGCGTTCCTGTCTTCCATGAAGGGCGGAACCAAGACCGCTGAAAATACGGAGGTAATCGACAATGCGTAAGAAGTTTCGTTTTCTGACCGTCCTTGCGGTCTGCGTCATGGTTCTGTCCTGCTTCTCGGTGACGGCGTTTGCCTACGCCGATGATACCGAGCAGAACCTTCCCGTCACCGAAGCAACACAGCCGGAACAGCAGCCCGCAGTCACTCCCGCACCGGAAAAGCCGAAGGGTGAGCCGATTGACGATGAGGGCAACGCCTACACCCGCGACTTGCTCTATGACAAGGCAACCAACAAGCAGTTCATCACTGTTCAGACGAAGAACGGCAACACCTTCTATATCGTCATTGACTACGATGCACCCATCAATGAGGATGAGGAACAGTATCAGACGTACTTCCTGAACATGGTCGATGAAAGCGATCTGCTTGCGCTGCTGGATGATGACACTGCGGCGGCTCTGACTACCTGTAACTGCAAGGAAAAATGCGCTGCCGGTCAGGTCAACACCGACTGCCCGGTCTGCAAGACCAACATGAGCGAATGCACCGGCACAGCCCCCGTTACACCTGAGCCGGATAAGGATGCAGAAACCGACGTCCCTGCTCCCAAGCCTGAAAAGAAATCCAATGTCGGTATGGTTCTTATCGTCTTCGTCTTTGTTGGAGCTGCGGGCGCGGCGTATTACTACATCAAGTTCGTCAAGGGCAGAAAGCCCAAGGATGAAGATATGGACTTCTTCGACGATGAAGGCTACGAGGAAGAGCCGTACATCAACGAGGATGATGAGCCGCAGATTGCGGAGGATGCCGAAACGGAAGGTGATGAAGATTGATCTTAGTCATTGCTGAAAAGCCCAGCGTTGCCCAGTCCATCGCAAAGGTTCTGGGCGCGACGACCCGCAAGGACGGCTACATGGAGGGCGGCAATTATATCGTTTCATGGTGCTTCGGTCATCTGGTGGAGCTGGCAGACGCCAGCTCCTACGATGAGCGGTATGCCAAGTGGCGGTATGACGATCTGCCCATTGTCCCGGAAAGCTGGATGTTTGAGGTCACAAAGGACAAATCCCAGCAGTTCAAGGTGCTGTCCTCTCTCATGGAGGACAAGCGCGTCACTGAGCTTGTCTGCGCAACCGATGCAGGGCGCGAAGGTGAGCTGATCTTCCGGCTGGTCTACAACAAAGCCGGATGCACCAAGCCCTTCAAGCGTCTGTGGATCAGCTCGTTGGAGGACTCCGCTATCCGCGAAGGCTTCCGGCATCTCCGGGACGGTAAGGAATATGACCGTCTCTATGAAGCGGCACTCAGCCGCTCGAAGGCAGACTGGATTGTCGGCATCAACGGCACCCGCCTGTTCACCACGCTTTATCACAAAAAGCTGGTGGTCGGGCGCGTCCAGACGCCGACCCTTGCAATGCTGGTGGAGCGTGACGGGAAAATCTCCACATTCCAGAAGGAGAAGTATTTCAACGTCCACGTCGGCAAGGGCGATCTGACCGCCGATCTGGAAAAGGTCAAAACCGAAGAGGAAGCAAAGAAGATTGCGGCGGCTTGCGAGAAAAAGCAAGCCGTCGTTTCTTCTCTCAAGCAGGAGACAAAAACCGTCAATCCTCCGAAGCTCTACGATCTGACCACCTTGCAGCGCGAGGCGAACCGCTACTACGGCTTCACCGCCCAGCAGACGCTTGATCTCGTTCAGACGCTCTACGAAAAGAAGCTCCTGACCTATCCGCGCACGGACAGTCAGTTCATCACGGACGATATGGAGGACACTGCCCGTCAGGTCATTTCCATCGTCTGCCGCCAGCTTCCGCTTTTCTCCGACGTTTCGGTTACTCCGGACATTGCCCGCGTAACCGACAACAGCAAGGTCACAGATCACCACGCCATTCTCCCGACCGTCCAGCTTGAAAAGCAGGATGTTTCGGCGCTTCCTCAGTCGGAGCAGAAAATCCTCAATCTTATCGGGATGCGCCTTCTGTGTGCGACCGGCGAGAAGCACACCTACGCAGAAACGCAGATCTCGCTCTCCTGCGAGGGCTACGAGTTCAAAACCAAGGGGAAGACCGTCGTTCAAAAGGGATGGAAAGCCATCGAAGAGCTGTTCAAGGCTTCCCTCAAGGCGAAGGAAAAAGACGATCCCGTGAAGTCCCTGCCCGAAGTCCATGAGGGCGATGCTCTGGATGGTGTATCTGCCAGCGTCACCGAACACTTCACAACACCCCCGAAGCAGTACACGGAAGACACGCTCCTGTCTGCGATGGAGACTGCCGGAAACGATCAGTTTGACGATGACACCGAGAAGAAAGGACTCGGCACACCTGCAACCCGCGCCGGTATCATTGAAAAGCTGGTGAAATCCGGCTTTGCAGAGCGCAAAGGCAAATCCCTCATTCCCACAAAGGACGGCTGCAACCTTGTCTGCGTCCTGCCGGAACAGATCACATCTCCCGCAATGACTGCGGAATGGGAAAACACGCTCATGGAGATTGAGCGCGGCAATGCGGATGCAGACGCATTCCTCAGCGGAATTGTTCGGATGACCGGTGATCTCGTGAAAGCCTACCCGTTTCTCTCCGATGCCGAAGCCCAGCGTTTCGGCACGGGCAAGGAGGAAATCGGCAAATGTCCCCGCTGCGGCTCTCCGGTCTATGTCGGCAAGGGCAACTTCTACTGCTCGAACAAGGACTGCTCCTTCTGCCTGTGGGAAGACAACAAGTTCTTTTCCAGCAAGAAAAAGAAGCTGACCAAGAAGATTGCAAAGGAGCTGCTGGACAAGGGCTGGTGCCGCGTGACCGGGCTTTACACGCCGAAGAAGCCTCAGCTCTACGATGCGGTGATCCGTCTGGATGACAGCGGAGGAAAATACGTCAGCTTCAAGATGGAGTTTGACCGATGATCCGCCCGAAGTATGTTGCCTCTTGCAGCGGAGGCAAGGACAGTGTAGCGACGCTCCTGCTGGCTGCACAGCACAATGAGCCGCTGGACGAGGCAGTTTTCAGCGAGGTCATGTTTGATAAGGACACAAGCGGCGAAATCCCTGAACACAGGGACTTCATCTATGACCGGCTCAAGCCCTTCTGTGAAAAAGAGCTGGGCGTCAAGTTCACCATTCTCCATGCAGACAAGACCTACGATGACGTATTCCATCATGTCATCACCCGCGGACCGCATAAGGGCGAGGTTCGCGGCTTCGCATGGGCTGGTATGTGCGCAGTCAATCGGGACTGCAAAATCCCGCCCGTCCGCAAGTACAACGCCACGCTCTCGCCGGACACCGTGAGCTATGTCGGCATTGCGGAGGATGAGCCAAAACGCCTTGCTCGTCTGGATGGAGTAACGAAGGTCAGTCTACTTGCCAAATACGGCATGACAGAGGCGGACGCCTACAAGCTCTGTCAGGATCACGGGCTGCTTTCCCCAATCTACGCTCACTGCCGGAGAAACGGCTGCTGGTTCTGTCCCAATGCAAGCGATGAAGAGCTGCTGCACATGATTACAAAACACCCGGAGATGTTTGACAGACTGATTGAATGGGAGAAGGAGGATAACATCTTTCATCGTCGGCTGACACGCAGAGAAACCCCGTCTGAGGTAAAGGCTCGTTTATTGAGCAAATCCCAGACGGGGTTTTCTTCTCCCCGAAGCAAATATGAAATGGAGGTTTGAGATGGCTGAAAACAGAAATGCACAGCAAGTCCGCGAAATTACGGACAAGCTGGAACAGGGCATCAAGGAGCTGTTTGAATCCGAGCGGTTCAAGGAATATCTCCGCACGATGTCCAAGTTCTACAACTATTCCTTCAACAACACGCTGCTCATTGCGATGCAGAAGCCGGAGGCAACCTATGTTGCCGGTTATACCTCGTGGCAGCGCAACTTTGACCGTCAGGTCATGAAGGGCGAAAAGGGCATCAAGATTCTTGCGCCCGCGCCGTACAAGGCGCAGGAAGAGCGTGAGAAGATTGACCCCGCGACGCAGAAACCAGTGATCGGCACGGACGGAAAGACTGTCACGGAGACGGTTGAGGTTCTGCGTCCCGCCTTCAAGGTGGTAAGCGTCTTTGATGTTTCCCAGACGGACGGCAAGGAGCTTCCGGACATCATCGTCGATGAGCTGAAAGGCACCGTCGAAAACTACGAGGCGTTCTTCGATGCGCTCAGGCAGGAATCTCCCGTCCCTATTTCCTTTGAGGACATTCCGGGCGGTGCAAAGGGATTCTTCTCGCCGGTTGAAAGCCGCATTGCCATTCAGGAGGGCATGAGCGAAATCCAGACGGTCAAAACCGCCATTCACGAGATCGCCCACGCAAAGCTCCACGCCGTCAAGCCGGATGAAAAAGCCGCGCCAGAAGATAAGAAGGATCGGCACACCAAGGAGGTTGAAGCGGAAAGCGTTGCCTACACCGTCTGCCAACGGTACGGCATTGAAACCTCGGACTACTCCTTCGGTTACATCGCCGGTTGGTCATCCGGCAAGGAAACCAAGGAACTGAAAAGCTCTCTGGACACCATCCGCAAGACGGCGGCTGAGATGATCGAGGGCATTGACGCCAAGCTCAAGGTGCTGCTGGCAGAGAAAGCACAGTCCGCAGAGATGGAAGTCGAAGCTCCCGTAAAGGAAGCTGTTCCGGAGGAAAAGCCGGAAGTCCCCATTTACCGCGAGACGGCGAATTATGCCTATGAAGCCGGTGAGCTGGAGTCATATCGTGCTTCTCTCGCTGCAAACGTGGAATGCCGCCGTGCGATTGAGGCGGCAATCAGTTCTAACTACGGAGACAATCGGCTGGATGCGGATGCCGCCGTGAAAAGCGTCCTTGAGCAGTTCTCTCCGGAGCGCGTCCGGTATGTCCTCGCAAACACCATCCAGCAGAAAGACTTTGACGGGCGTATTCCGCAGCCCCTCAAGGAATGGGCGAAGAGCGTTGAGGTCTGTCCGGAGAATGCCTCCCGCTTCCTTGTGGATAAACCCAATCCCGGACTGACCGCCCTTTTCGTCGATGCGTTCCGCCAGCAGACCGAAGCTCAAAAGGAAGTCACTTCTGAGAAAACAGAGGAAAGAGACCCGGAGGTCGTTGCATGGGAAAGCGATGAGATTACCTCTATTGAGGTAAAAACCGTGGAGGTCAAGCCTCCCTTTGCTCTCTTGCCGGAGGAAGCAGCGCAAGCACCGAAGGCGCACCGTCTGACTGCCGAAGAGAAGGAAATCAAAGCCGCCGTCATGGACACGCTCAAGGGGCAGATTGCCTATAACAACGACGGTATGCGGGCGTCCTATCGCGCCTCTAACCATTCCTTCAATCTGCTGGCGCGGAACGGCGTCAGGATCGAAGGCAACACGGTCACGCAGAACGGTGAGCCGCTGTTCAAAATCCATCGCCGGCATGCGGCGCGGAAAACACAGGGCTGTTACCGTGAGCTGGTGCCGACGCTGGAATACGTCAAGCAGGAGCAGAAGCAGGAAAAGCCCTCCATCCGCGATCAGCTCAAAGCTGCCGCAAAAACACAGCCGGAGAAGAAATCCCCGGTCAAATCCAAAACACACGACATGGAGTTGTGAGAAAGGAGACGCATGAAGAAATACACAGACGTTGACATTATCGCGGAGCTGCAGAAGCTCGTGGACAGTCATGTAGACAGCTACAAGGAAGACTTCGACATCGACAAGCGCATCATCCGCCGCGCTGCCGAAAGCCAGAATCCCGAAGACAGGACGCTGATGTGGTTCTGCCGCCCACACGGAACGCACTGCCTCAATGAAAATCAGGTCTTCATTCAGGGAACGCGGGATCACAACACCTTCCGATTTTACGCAGAACAGACCTACGACGAGTGTATTGCCCGTGTCATCGTTCCGAAAGCCGTCAAGCGCGGCAAGGTGTTCGGAGATGTCTTTGAGATCAACTACCGGGAACAGGCGGCAAATGTGGCGCAGAACTCGATTGCGCCGGATCATGACCGGCTGACCTTCGCAGATGGCTTTGTGCTGGACGCACCCTGCCGCAGCAGCTTCGATGCAGCAATGTCTTTGGTCGGTGAGCATGGCGGCGTCAAAACCTACCAGACGCTCCCGAAGGATGCGGATGCTCTGGTGGAAGTGCTGTCTAAGCAGAAAAGCCGCCGTGACAGACTGCCGGAGGCAGAGAGGACAGAGGTGCTTTTGCCGCTCCCCATCGCAGAACTCCGCAAATATGAGGCAGTCAAAAAGGCTCATCCGGACGCGCTGGTCTGCTTTGCTCAGAACGGCTATTTTGAGCTGTACGGCAAGGACGCAAAGAAAGCCGCGCCGCTTCTCGGCACAAAACTCCTTGAAAAGAAGGTGCGCGGCAAGCCTTCCGTACCGGTTACTGGTTTCCGTGAAAGCGCATGGGTAGCCGGTTCTCATAAGCTCTGGAAGTCCGGCATGGATGTCTTTCTCAGCAAGGACGGCGAGACCTTCAAGGAACTCAAAGCCGCAGATTACATTCCTGTCGGCGCGACACTGAATGTGGACGGAATCAGGTGCAGAATCGACGCGGTTGATTTTGCCGCTGATGAAGTCCGGCTGACCAACATCGAGGACAAGAACCGCCCCATCCGCTTTTCTGAGAGCATCCAGTATGTCCGCGCCTATGTGGAGGATGCCGGAACTGCCATCTACGACACCATCCCGAAGAAGCCCGCTGCCCGTGAATCCATCCGTGACAAACTGAAATCCGCACAGAAGGCACAGCCGACCCACATGCCGAAACCGCAGAAATCGAAAGGAAAGGATATGGTACTCTGATATGAAAAACTTTACCGTAGAAGAACTCAACCTGATGTGCTGCTTCAACACGTCCAGCCGGAAGCGGCTGATCGACGATATGAAGAGCGTCACCCTGAACGACATGGACGGTGAGATTGCGGAGCTGATGTATAAGACCGTCCGGAAGCTCGAAGCCATGACCGACGCGGAGTTTGAGGAACTGTATATCATGCCGGACGGCATGGTGGATGACTGAAAGGAGGATGCCTATGCCCGTATTAGACGGTGATTTTGAAGCCTTCGTCACGAACCTTGGCAAGTACAACGAGGGTATGCTGATCGGTGAGTGGGTGAAGTTGCCCACCACCGAGGAAGAGATGCAGAAGGTCTTTGAGCGCATCGGGATCGGCAAGCAGGATGAGTTCGGTCAGCCCTATGAAGAGTGGTTTATCACCGACTACGAATGCCCGATCTACGGCGTCCAGAAGATGCTTGGCGAGTACGAAAGCCTTGATAAGCTCAACTACCTTGCCGCCTTGATTGACGAGCTTTCCCTGAGCGATCAGGAAAAGCTCGTTGCCATTATGGAAGCCGGGTGCGATGAGGTCAGCGACATCGACGATCTCATCAACCTGACGTTCAATCTGGACTGCTACGACATCATGCCCGGTATCAACGACGAATCCGATCTCGGCTACTATTACGCCCACGAAGCCGGTATTTACTCCGAAAAGGATCTCGGTCCTCTGGCAAATTACATCGACTATGAACGCTATGGGCGTGACATTGCGATGGATGAGCAGGGACGTTTCACCGATGAGGGCTATGTCCGCGTTGCAAGCGAACGCTGGGACAGACAGTTTGACGGGGAGCTTGATGATATTCCCGACGAATACCGGATCACCGGCTCAGGAGAAGCCGCCGAGCGTGACAGCACTATTGCAGTTCTCGTTGTTGAGCCGGGAAAGGAGCCTTATGTGAAGGAGATTGACTCCGGTCTGGAGTCCTTGCAGCATGAGGTCGGCGGCTGCATCGAGGCGATTTATCCCTACGAAGACCCTGTTGCCTTAGTCTGTAATGAGGAAGGCAAGCTGGAAGGTCTGCCCCTGAACCGCGCTCTGCGTGATGAGGACGGTGACATCTACGACGTTGTTGCCGGAACATTCATGGTAGTTGGCTTGACGGATGACAGCTTCGGCTCTCTGACCGTAGAGCAGATGCAGAAGTTCTCTGACCACTTCAAGGTGCCGGAACAGTTTGCAAAGCTGGGCGATAAGATTGTGGCGATCCCCATGATCTCGAAGGAGCAGCAGAAGCAGGAAGCTACCGAGCAGAAGGACTTTGAGATGAACGCCGATACCTCCGGTCTGGCGGTTGCCGGTCACATCGGGACGTGGCACACCATTGACCAGCACGAGGTCGGCGGTCACAGCTTTTACCTGATGGAGCATGACACCTACGGCGATGAGGCGGCTTGCATCATCGTCGATGAGCGCGGTAAGCTCGTCCTTGATGATGTCTACAACGGCTTTGACGATGACACGCTCCGCCTTCTCAACCTTGAGGTCAAGGAAGTGCCGGAAATGCCCGATCCCGCGCTCTCCGTTCAGGATATGAAGGATTACGGCTACGCATGGGCTGGCGTTCTTCCCGCCGGTCAGGAGGCGGCAGAGAAGGCTTTAGAGATGGGCTGCGAGGTTTACCGTCTCTATTCCGATAACACCGAGGGCTTGTGCGTGGATGCCAAGGAGATTGCCGATCATGCGGCAAAGGGCGGAATGCTCGGTATCAGCAAGGAAAGCTGGATGGCAGCTCTTGAGAAGGAAAACTACCTCAAGGCGGCGGAGATGTCGATGGAGGATGACTACGGCATGATTGATGGGATCATCAACAACGGTCCGAAGGAGGATAAGACCGCAGAGGTCAAAGCTCCCGAAAGGGGCGAAAAGTCCTCCATCATGGACAGGCTCAAGTCTGCAAAGGAAGAAAAGCAGAAGGAATGCTGCCCTCCCAAAAAGCACAAAGGAGAGATTGAGTTGTGAGCAGAAGTCAGAAATGGCGGCAGGAGTGGTCGTTCTTCATCGGAGACAGCGGACGCCGGAAGTATAACCGCTTCTGCGTCCGCTGCGTCCATAGCTGTAAGCAGAGCTTCCGTGCGGATCTCATCGCCTGTCCGCACTTCTCCCGCAAGGCATCGAGGTGTAGACAGTTAGGGGTCGAAAAAGCCTGTGATTGCAAGCCTCAGCGCGGCGCAAATTGACCAGCCTAAGTGATTGTATTCCCTGCGCAGTTTCTTCTTTAGCGCGGAAATAAGTGTCGATTTCGGCACTTGTTTGAATGCCCGGAAAACGAACCAAGAGCCTCTGTCGATGCCCGTTTTGGGTGTCGGCAGAGGCTCTTTTTTTACGACATATTCAAAATAGCGGACAGCAGCTCTTGAACCTGTTGCCGGTATTCCGGCTTTATATCCGAAATACGTCTGGCAAGCGCAAGGGCTTCCGCTTCTGGCTCGTCAGTCCCAAAGATAATTCGGTCCGCACTGACGCCGAGCAAACGGCAAAGGCGCTGCAAGGCTTCAAGAGAGATACCGGAAGCACCACGCTCAATAGCACTCAGGTGATTCGGCGTCATGCCAAGCATTTCTGAGAGCGTGTCCTGCGTATAGCCCGCCTGTTCTCTTGCCACTTGAATATTGCCGCCGATTTCAATATTGATGTCCTTCTTCTCTCGCATAGCCTCACCACCTTTGCATTTAGTGTACCTAACGGCGGTGTCATTATCCACGGTATGCCGTCGTTGATTTTACTAACGACAATGCGTTGACTGACAGTGATGAGGGTGATAGAATGGAGTTACCTACCAAAAGAGTGAATGGAGTTACCTACCAAAAGAGTGAAAGAAGGGGTGTCATGTCGCGCATTATTGAGTTTAGAAAGTCTGCTCAAAAAGCTGAAAGGCAATCCGCTCAAGGTAAGACTTGTGCGTTTACCGGTCATAGACCGCAGAGTCTTCCATTCGGCTTTGATGAATCCGATAAGCGTTGTACTTCTTTGAAGTCTGTTATGCGGGATCAGATTGTAGCACTCATCGAGAACGAGGGTGTCACGCATTTTATTACCGGCATGGCTCTTGGTGTTGATATGTATGCTGCGGAAATTGTACTTGATTTGAAATCAAAATACCCTCACATTACTCTGGAAAGCGCAATCCCTTGTGAGACACAAGCGATCAAATGGTCTGTGGCTTCACGGGAACGGTATTATAATATCGCGGCAAAGTGTGACAAGGAGACCATGCTGCAACGGGAGTACACGCCGGACTGCATGGACAAGAGAAATCGGTACATGGTCGATCACGCCGATTATATTCTCGCAGTATGGAATGGATGCCCCAGCGGAACCGGAAATACCGTGAGGTATGCCCACAAAATGAGCAAGTCCATCATCGTCATCAATCCGGCTTCCCTTGAAGTCACGCAGGAATAAGGCAAAAATCCCACTCCTGAATCATGCGTTGTGAAAACCGTGAAGTATTTCCCGATAGCGAATACACATTGCACTGCTCAGTGATTATTGGAAACGTGTACGGCGTATGCTACCCAGTGAATATCTCCACGGAACACTTTGAATTTTCGCGGCTTCGTAAAACGTGAAGTGTCACCTTATGAACAGTCCCTTGCCGAGAGAAAAATAAATCGCTGGAAACGGGAACGCCCCCGGCACTGTGCCAGACGCACAGTGCCGGGGGCGTTTTTCCGTGTCTTAGTTATGAGCCAGTTCATTTAGGAGCAGCTTTCGATAGTCCACATCCAAGATGCAGCGATGGAAGTCCATCAGACGGTGTTCGTCGAACAGCTTTTCACAGAGCTTGGTCAGCGGATGATTCATCAGCTTTGCAGAAATGCCAGTCTCGTTGAAAAACCTTGCCCATGTGAAGACCTCTTCTAAATCCTCCTGCCCAAGCGTGGCAGGAATGATGGCGTTGCAGAGACGGACAATGGGGCTGTCCGCAAATCGCTCCGCGACTTCCTCCGGTGTGCATTCATAGCGGTCACAGTCAAAGGAAAGCGCATCCTCAATTTTAAGATAATTTTCGGTTTCATCCCGCGTCAAGGTTATGGTGTAGTCTCCCATACCGGACGGCACATCAATATTCTCCATGACATCAAGCTCGAAACGGGAGCCGCCGATGATCGCTTCAAAGGAGAAGGACTGACAGATTACTGCTGGGTTCTTGTCTATCTTGTCCTCATTCAGAAAGGACAGCGGATTGTACTCTGTTAGTTCCCAGTTGATTTTTCCTCTCTCTGTTTGCTCGGCAATCTGCTGGATTAGATGTTGTTCTTCTTCGTGCAGATTTTCATTGTACATCATGATACACCTCCATTTTCTGATTCTCGTTTTTTGGGGGTTGCTTTATGTTTCCGAAGAGACTGCCGTTTGTATCATCATTCCTTGGCTGAGGGCAGACCTTCGTAAAACTTCCTCAGTTCGTCCAGACTGCTTGTACGATTCTTGATAGGCAGGGAGTCCCATGTAATGTCATGATAGCGTTCCGGCGGCTCGTCCCGCAGTCTTCGGTCGATAATGCAGACAATGCCGGTGTCTGTGAAATTGCGGATCAATCGACCGATGCCCTGCTTGAGCTTGATAATCATTTCGGGAACGCGGACATCCATCAGGGCATCCTTTGCGACGGAACACTTATACTCGATAATTGGATCGGGGACAGGAAACGGAAGCCGGAAAATGATGACATTGGAAAGGCTTTTTCCTTCAATGCTGATACCTTCCCAATATGCGCCCGTCCCCAGAAGCACGGAGTTCGTATCTTCCTTAAACTCATTCAGCACCTTGTCCTGCGACGATCCCGGCTGCTGCATCAGGATTTTGTACGGAAGATTTTTCTCACTGAGAATGGAGTAGACCTCTTCCATGTCGGTCTTTGCCGTAAACAGCACGAGTGCCTTTCCATTGGAAATGCTCAGGATCTCAAGCAGCCGCTCCACGCCCTTTTCAATGAAGGCTTCATGTTCTCTGGTCGGGTGTGGGAGATCGTCGCAATAGTAGATCATGGCGTGTTCATCGTATGGATATGGGGAAGGCTTTGGTTCGGACAAGCAGCCGCGATCACCAGCGGGAAAGCCGGTATTGCAGATAAAATAAGAATACTGCTCTTCCAGAGACCCGCTCGTGGCGTTCGTCAGCGTGGCAGAGGTCAAGATGGTTCTTTCATCACCATTGAAGTATAGGCGGCTCACAATTTCTTTTGTGTTTTTAGGGCAATAGACAAGTTCCGTGTTGCTGCCGTGCTGCTCGATCCAGATCAGCATATCGTCTATCTGGTCAAGAAGCTCCGAAAGGGACTCGCTGACGGCATCCAGATCGTCAGAGGCAGCAAAGGAACGGTTGTTTCTGAAATCCATGCTGGAATAAATCTGAATGCTGGACGAAAGGTTATGTATGGCGGCGTTCATTTCAGTAAGCAGCTCAACTGCGCTGCCGTTTTGGTCAAAGAAAAAGCGGTCAGCATAGCGCATATCCTGCTCTGCATCGTTGATCTGCTTTTGGACTTGTGCTTTCAGGCAGTTATAGAAGGCGATGATTGCGCTCTCTGCCTCTCGCTTTTCTCTGGACACGCTGCTTTGATCGGAGGATCGCAGCTCATAGAATGCACTCTTGATCATACCAAAGAGCATACCCTGTCCGAAACGTTCCGTTGTGGCACTACGCACTTTATCATCCAAGTTGTGCGCTTCGTCCACGACAAGCAGATCAGCGGCGGCGTTAATCAGCCCGTCCTGACCGCGCCGGAGCTTCATGAGATGTTGGGTGAGAAAGTCCTGATTGCACAGAACAACACCATCTGTGAGCTTTAACGCTGCGCGGACCTTGTAATACTTGCACTTCTTTTCACAGGAGCCGCAACTCTTCATGCTGAACCGCTGCACGTTTACCTTATCCCAGACGCCTTGCGGCAAAACCTCCGGGAAATCCTTGCGTTCCTCATAGCCCTGCTGGATTCCTTCTTTGAGCGCGTCCGGTGGGTCAGCCTTCGGGTCACACATATACTCATCTGCGCGTTTGTTGCAGAGATAATGGGTCTGTCCTTTTGCGAGGATGACATCTCTGTTCAGACCAAGAAGGGGCATTACCGCGTGGACATCGCGCCAGAGCTGTTCTTGAAGCGCAATGGTCGAGGTTGCGATGATGACCGGCTTGTTCATGCGTTTGCTGTACAGCAGCACCGGCACAAGATAGCCAAAGGACTTGCCAATGCCCACGCCAGCTTCAATCGCAAAGTGCTGATCGTTTATGAGGGCGTCCACAATCTCAAAGGACATATCCTGCTGCCCTTCACGCATTTCCAATCCATGCTGCGGGGCTTCATCCCAAAAGAAGGTGCTGACTTGCTCACTCATGGAGTACAGCTCTGCTTTTCTGCGCTTTTTCCGTTCCTCCGATGTATTGAATCCAAAATAGAATCTGTTATCCATCCACATTCCTCCCGGAATAGAAACCAAGGCTATCCGCGTTTCAGTTCAATGCTGACGTTTCCGTTCTCGTCGATGGTCAGCGTCATGTGCCTGATGTGCTTCTCATAGAACTGCCGCCGCTCTGCGGGAGACATTTCGATCCTCGTGTTTCGCAGAGCTGCATCAAACATATCGTTGACATTCAGGTGAACGGAGTTGTCAATCCAGCGGTACATCTCCTTGAACAGTGCGTTTTTTTGATGTCCTCGCTGTTGCCGGAGTAGAAGTCATCCAGATAGCAGTAGAATATCCCGGATTCTGCAAGTGCTGCCTTCATATCCGGTCCGCATTTTTCCCGCTCAATCATGACAAGGAATCTGGCGTCCGGTAAGGAAGAAATTAGCCCCCAGTAGTCGGAATCGCTTGAGACGATGACAAAGGAATCCACTTGCTTCTGGTAGTGTTCCTGACAGGCTCTTGCGGTGAGCCTGATGTCTACCAGTGATTTGTTCTGCTTGATCCGCTCAATCATGATATGCTCAACGGGAATGCGGGTGTAGTTTTCAAGAATCCGCCATGCCGTAGCGGTATGTACGTCATCAAAGAGAATGATCGCCGTAATTTTCTGCATGACCTCATAATCAAGGTTTTTGAGCGTGGCGCACAGCTTGTACGGGTCAGAGTTTTCGCAGTCCACTACCAATACGGTCTTCTCACTGTCATCTATGAAGTCGTAGATATTGTTCTTTACAAAAGCACCGGCATCCGAGACTTTACTGTATTCTGTAAATGCGTCATTGTGCCATTGATAGAGCAGCGTTGCAAACTTCTTGTCATTATAGAGGACATTGCCCTCGTCCATCGGTACCCAGTTGATGTACATTTGATAGGGGTAGTAGGAGAGACTTGCGTAATAGATGTCCGCAGCATCTTTCGTTCCGTCCTCTGTCAAGCCGTTTGGCATAATGAACAGCTCTTTTATGTACGCCCAGTTAATCCAGATTGGAAAGAGGCTTTTGCAGTTGTTAATGCGGTCTGAAATCAGCCGGTTGATCTCGATAATGTGGTGGCAGAGCTTTGTACTCGACTTTTTGATAAAGCTGATTCCGTCATTTGAAAGCTGCTGCATACTGGACATCGGAAGGATCTCAGGCATCGAAAGAAGCCCACGGTATTCCATCCGCATGATGTCATTTATTTTCCGGTAATTGCGCTCAATGGCGGTGCGGATTATACATAGATTTCGGATGATGCGGGCATTTTTATCCTGCTCAAGCCGGTCGTATATCTCTATCTTCGGCGGCTCGTGTTCATTTTGGAAAATACGGAGCGGGACGCCGATCAGGTATGCAACCTTTGACACAAGCTCATAGGTGCTGTCTTTGTAAGCAATCTGTTCTCCGGCATATTCGATGCCATTCAACATGACTGAATTGCCCATGATCTACTCCTTTCTCGTAGGGGAGTTAAGCGGTCATTACATTGTCCGTCCACATCTCACACTGGCTCATGACAGTCTGGACAGCATCATCCATACCCTCTGGCGGATATTTGTGTTTTTTCAGCAACCTTTTGACCAGGCGGCGCATTCCAGCTCTTGCGCTCTCTTTCTTTTGCCAGTCTATTGTCTGGTTTTTGCGAAGCAAATCTGTCAGTTCTTTCGTGATAGCAATAAGCTCGTCATGCTCGTAAAAGTCCTTGATTGCTTGCGGCTTTGTGAGGGCATCATAGAAAGCAAGCTCGTCCGCTGTCAATCCGAGTTTTTCACCCTCGGCGGCAGCAGCGGCAATGTCTTTCGCCAGCTTGAGTAATTCTTGAATGACTTCCTCGTTGGTCAGCATTCCGTTCAAATAGCGGTTCATTGCGCTCTGAATGATTTCGGAGAACTTTTCAGACTTGACAATATTTGTTCGACGGTAAACAGAGACCTGTTCGGAAATCAGTTTTTTCAGGAGTTCGACTGCAAGATTCTTCTCCTTCATGTTTGCCACTTCTTCAAGAAACTTCGGATCGAACAACGAAAACTCAGTCTGGACATCGGAGAAGAGGTTGATAACACCTTCGCTCTTGATGCTGTGCTTCAAAAGCTCGTTAATGCGCTCATTTACTTCCGGAAGCGTAAACTTCTTTCCGGTACCGCCTGAAACCAAGCGCACGGTCATTGTTCTTACGGACTCGAAGAAAGCTGCCTCCATGCGAGTTTGCTCGTCTACCAAGCTGCTGCACAGCGAAAGTGCCTGCTTGAGAAGCAGGGCTTCTTTGATAAACACATTCTGTGTCTTCTCATGGTCGGGAAGCTCGTACTCTGCAACACTCTTGCCGAGTATGAAGTTCACTCCGCCGCTGATGAGCTTCGCCCTGTCGAGGTCGCTTCCGGTCATGAATTTCTCATAACTGAATCCGTGGAACAAATCTCTGCAAATAGAGAGCTTTTCAAGGAACTTCGGATATGCAGCCTTGCTTACATCTGTATCACCATAGTTCTTCTTGTCTCTGGCAGTATAGTCGTTCATTGCCTGTTTCAGTGCAGCCGCAATACCGACGTAATCGACAACCAAACCGCCTTCTTTATCTTTGAAGACACGATTGACACGGGCGATAGCTTGCATCAGGTTGTGTCCAGCCATCGGCTTATAGACATACATCGTAGCGAGGGAGGGAACATCAAAGCCGGTCAGCCACATATCCACGACGATGGCGATTTTCAGCGGAGAGTTGTTGTCTTTGAATTTCCGCGCCATATCGTCCTTATGAGCTTTGTTGCCGATAATCTCACGCCATTCTTCGGGATCGTTATTGCCTTGCGTCATGACCACTGCAATCTTTTCCGTCCACGCTGGGCGTAGCTCAAGAATGCGCTTATAAATCTTCATTGCTATGGGACGCGAATAAGCAACGATCATCGCCTTGCCGGTTAGGATATTCTCACGGTAATTCTCGTAATGATCAAGAATGTCATTTACCAAGGAATTGATCGTCTGGTCGGCACCGAGGATTGCTTCCATCTGACCAAGTTCCTTTTTGCTCTTTTCAATGACATACGGATCGGCGTTGTCAGCCATAATGTCATACTCATTATCGATCAGATGGAGGGTGTTCTCGTCGAGTTTCAGGTGAATCACACGGCTCTCGTAGTAGACGGGTCTGGTCGCGCCATCTTCAACTGCCTGTGTCATATCATAGATGTCGATGTAATCACCGAAGACCTCTCGTGTACTGCGGTCTTTTGTGGAGATCGGTGTTCCGGTGAAGCCAATGTAGGTCGCATTAGGAAGCGTGTCTCTTATAATGCGGGCAGTGCCGATAACGGTTTTCGCCTCGACTTCGCCGTTGTCCTTCTGCTTGACCACAACCTTCTCATTGAGACCATATTGCCCACGATGCGCTTCATCAGCCATCACGATAATGTTCCGACGCTCCGAAAGAGCTTCGTTGCTTTCTTCAAACTTCTGCATGGTCGTGAAGATTATGCCGTTTGCCTGTCTGTTTGCAAGCAGTTCTTTCAGATTCTTGCGGCTCTCAGCGTGCTGCGGCGTTTGCCGGAGGAAGTCCTTGCAGCGGGCGAATTGTCCGTAAAGCTGGTCGTCCAGATCGTTACGGTCGGTAATGACAACGATAGTGGGGCTTTCTAACGCTTCTTGCAGATAATGAGCATAGAAGACCATAGACAACGATTTTCCGCTGCCCTGTGTATGCCAGAAGACGCCACCCTTACCGTCCGTCACGGTTGCGTGTTTTGTAGACTCAATCGCCTTTTTGACTGCGAAATACTGATGATACCCGGCGAGTATCTTGAAAGTATTCTGTCCATCCACATTAAAGCAGATGAAGTTTTTCACGATGTCAAGGAAGCGGGTCTTCTCAAACAGTCCTACAAAGAATGTGTCAAATGATGCGTGTTGCGTATTCTCATAGCTGCCGTCTGTTGTTTTCCACTCCATAAAGCGGTCTTCGCCGGACGTGATTGTACCAGCCTTTGAAGTGGTCAAGTCGCTCATGACACATACCGCATTATAAATGAACATAGAGGGGATCTCATACATATAGTTCCGGAGCTGGCGGTATGCTGCGGAAGCATCGGTTTCTTCGCGGGACGGAGACTTCAACTCCACAATGACGAGTGGGAGACCATTGACAAAGAGAATCACATCTGGTCTTTTTTCGGAGTTCTCAATGAAAGTCCATTGATTCGCAACTGTGAACTCGTTACTGGCAGGATTTTTGAAGTCTACAAGGTAAACAAGGGTAGAGCGTTCTTCACCCTTGTCATAGTATTTTACCGGGACTCCGTTTTGGAGGTAGTCCATAAAGACCATGTTCTTCTGCAAAAGCGTTCCGGTTTCAAAGTTCTTGAGCTTATAGATTGCCTCCGTCAGAGCGTCCATAGGCAGGCTCTTGTTGATCCGCTGCAAGGAAGGTAGCAGAACATCCTCATAAAGCGGCGAGTGATAATCGCGCTCCACGTCCGGTCCATAGATATAGTTATAGCCCAGTTCTTCATTGAGAAGCTGCAAGACAGCGTTCTCGTAATTTGATTCTGTAAAATATCCTGCCATAGTTTTGTCACTCCCTTTTACGCCAGACTCGCCCCAAACTGATCCAGCGTATTTTCTGCATCTCTGTCAGTGACAGGCTTATTCATTGCCTTTTCAATCAGATTGAGAAGACTCTTTGCTCTGTCTATGAAGTAGCCATTGAAGTTATCTGCCTTCAATTCTGCATAGTTGATAAAGTGCGATTCCACCCGTGCTTGCAACTCATTCTCAGTCAGTCCATCAACCTTTTTTAGAATTGCCCCCAGATACTCACTCGGCGCATTTCCGCCAATCGAGCGGTTGGTGGCTGGAAGAATCGGCGTCTTGTTAATGATGGAATTATACCGTTCGCGCTTGATGCCCATTTTCTCGCAATATGCTTCGGGGAATATGTGGTGAATATCCGGAGACTCAAGCATACTGTTTACAATGTCAATCGTCGTGTTGTTCATAAAGTCACGACACTTCTCCTTGTAAAGAAGAGCCATTATACCTTTATATGCCGCGCTCAAGCGAGTTTGAAGGGTTAGCAGCCGCGTAGAAGAAAAGACTGCGCTGTTAATCGTGTGCATTGCATTCGGACGTCCATTGACCTCTTCAACCATGTCCTCAATGTCATAGGCATAGCGGGTTTCGTTCGCACCGCCATACATCTCACCCAAAATCCCGCACCAATACCACCGAGAAAGAGTTTTGATTGTGTTTGGCTCATTGCATTTGGATTTTCCGAGAACAGCGCAGATTGCCGCAAGTGGAATCAACTGCGTTGTATAGGGCAAATCTCTTTGACGGAAAACGCACTGATCCCGAAGAAGAAACTCCTTTGCGATTTTGAACCCAGACAGCACTGCATCCCGGTTCGCTATGTACGATTCATAAGGAAGTCCCAGAACATCTTTCTTTTTGCAGGAGATTGTGTTTGTCTTTCCAGACTGCTTGTTCAAATAGCTTGTATAGAGACAAACCGTTGTCAGGAAGGTAGTCTCATCAATCCCATCGAACAGGTCTGTTCTCAGCGTGTCACCGAAACCGCAAATTGTATTTCGACACTGCACCCAGTCTTTTCTCAGGTCAAAGTCTCTTGTGGCATAAGTTGCGGTAACAAGCTCAAACACCGTGAGAGGAACACCACCGGTATTGACGTTCTCAAACACCTTGCACACTGCCTCTCGCGGCGTGGACTTGTCCAGCGTAATAACAGGCAACTTGTAGCCAGAAATCGTATTTAGTACATCAGCTTGAAAACGCTTAAACTCATCCATCGCCTCCGGCTTCATTCCGTAGTGCGTCATGTAGCCCATGAACCAGTCCATAACAGCGTTGCTGTCGAACACAATATTGACCGGAAACAGCTTGTTCTCATATTCATACTCTCTGGTGGAGAGGTCGAGCTTCACGTCTCGGTCAAAGTTCTCTTTTATCTTGCGGTCTTCGGGGATGGAGAGGACAGCATCAAAACGATCCTCATCATCGTCAAGGCACTTCTCCATTGAGAGATAGTAATAACGCTTAATAGCCTTGCCTTTTTCTGTTTTGGTCGAGACCGGCTCTTTAGAGGATGTTGCCTGATAAATTGAAGTAAGCCGCTGCTGACCATCGAGAATCAAATGCTCCGGCTTCACAGAAACGCCTTTTACACCCGTAATTGTACGGTATTTGAATTGGATGTCCGGATTGCCGTATTGCAGCCGCATGATGGCACCCATAGGATAACCCTGTGATAAACTGGCGATGATGCCTCTAATTCGGTTATCATCCCATGTCCAGTCACGCTGAAACTCCGGCAACTGCATTGAGCCGGACTTAACCTCCGCTAAAAGCTGACTGAGGTTTGTATCAAGAGATTGCGGGGAAATAATCACGTCTGCGCCTCCTTCATTGGCTTTTATTGATCGGACGAACTCATTCTGCTCTCTAGATCTGAAATATCACTGCGGATGGAAGAGATGTCTGACTCAATATCGTCAATCCGCTCGGATAAAGACTCCTGCTGACTCTGAATGTACTCTATCTGTGAGTATAAGCCGCGCACTGCCAGAATCAGTTCTACCATCAGCCCTTTGTCATCAAGGGAGAGAAGGCGATCTTTTTCAGCCTGTATCTTTTCCGCCTCATGTTGAAGCCGCTCTTTCTCGCGAACTGCTTCTGCTGCGGCTTTCTCAAGACGAAGCCGTTCCTTTTCAAGCCGCTTTTTCTGACGCTCATCTTTACTTCTTTTCAAGCTCTCCTGAACTTTATTAAACATGGTATATCCTCCATATCAGGTAAACGATAATTTAGCTGATCTCCTGCAAACGATATATCAAGAGCGGTTCAGCAATGACATTTTGGCAGTAAATCAGGGAGTCCTCTCGGATATTTGCTCATATTCAAGAGACAAAGTAGCTGTCTCTGAGCTGAACGTCAGCACTTACTTCTCAACGGAAAATATGCTGTCGGGTAAAGCTGGTTCAACCGAGGCTACAAGCCTTCCAACTACATCACAGACAACCGCTTGCCATAAAGGTGATACGTTGATTTCTAACATTCGCCCTTACTTTAAGAAGATTGTCTATTGTGAGGGCAACTGTGGCTGCTCAACCGATGTTCTTTGCTTTACGCCAAGTCAGCCGCGATACTCGACGTACCTATTCAGCACCCTATATGCCGACAAATTCTTCGCATTTATGGTTGCTGGATCGAAAGGAACAAAAATGCCTCGTGGAGATAAGCAGCAGATTATGACATACCCTGTTGTTCTACCATCAGAAGAAGAGTTAGCCAGATTTAATACCATTGCTTCACCACTTCTTGAGCAAATTTATTCCAATAGAGCAGAGAATAAACGGCTGTCCATACTGAGAGATACCCTTCTTCCCAAGCTGATGTCCGGAGAGATTGATGTTTCTGCCGTCCAGCTCTAAGCCGCTAAATTATCGTTTAGCTTCTGGTTGTTCTCAATTTTATCATCCAGTGATGAGAGAACAGCGGCTATCCGTTTCTGGTTCTTTAGATCCGGTAAGGCGATTTCGACTTCTCCAAGAAGTTTCGTATTGATAGAAGGCATGGTCGCGCCTACTGCAATATTCCGAACAAACTGCTTGGTTTCTTCTAAGCAGAAATAATAGTAAAGGTACAGTGAATCAACCAGTTCAGTTGGGCGGACTCGTAAGCAACGTCCTGAAAACATCCACCCGTCGTGTGATTTATCAACATAGGAACAGCGGTCAACAGAACCAACTCGGCTGAATACAATATCGCCAGTTGAAAGAGTATATTTAATCAACCGCGCTTTATCGCAGTCGGAAACTCTGGGGAGATTTTGCTCGGTGAATACTCGGTTCCCAAGATGTTCAACAGTGACAATAGGGGTTCCGGATTCAACATAGTCTTCTTTGTGGAGCTGGCTCCCGAACGGACCAGTCTGTATATCTGCGATGGTTTTAAGTTGCGTCATCCTCATTTTCATCCCATCCTATCCGATGTATTTTCTGTGTGCCAGCTTCACGTTCTGTTGCTTCACCATCGCATAGTGCATGGTGGTGTCGATTTTCTGATGCCCTAAGAGCTGCTGGACTTGCTCTATGGGCATTCCTTTGTCTATGGCAGTAGTAGCCAGTGTACGCCTGAACTTGTGAGGGTGAACCTTCGGAATATTCAGACGCTTTCCCAGTTCCCGAAGGCGTGTCTCCACTCCGCCGATCATCAATCGGTCAAAGGGAGCTTTCAGGGAAACAAACAATGCCGGGTTTTCATCCGTTCTGCCCTCAAGGTAGTTTTGAAGGTGGATCTTCGTCCTTGCGTCGAAGTAGACCAATCGTTCTTTATTACCCTTGCCGATAACAACGCATTCGCGCTCGTTGAAGTTGATGTCTTCGCGGTTTAGCGTGACCAGCTCACCAACACGCATTCCTGAGGATGTCAGAAGATCAATCATCGCCAAGTCTCGTGCCGTTTTGCAGTTGTCGCGCATCAGCTCCAACGCTTCATCGGTGTAGGTGTCCTTAACAACCTTTGCGGTTTTAACTTTGTGAATCCGGCGTACCGGACTTTTCACGATGAAGTCCTCATCCTCAAGCCAAGAGAAGAAACTGGACAGGATCCGGCGGATGTTGTCTATGGTCACTTTACTCGACCTGCGCTGAACCTGATAGTTGGTTAGATAGCGGCGTAAATCATCTGTGGTGACCTGTTGCACAGCCTTTCCGACTCCGGCAATCAGAGATTCAATCGTCTTCCGGTAGTAGCTCAGGGTTTTCTCTGAGCAGCCTTCGATCCGTTTTGCCGTGATAAATGCTTCGACTGCATCTGTTTCTTCTGCTGGAATTGAGCCACTATCATAGGTGATCGTTGCCCCTTCCAATGTCTCAGCCATTGCATCCCGAAGGTGCATGAGCTGTTCGTTGTTAAGATACGGCAGCATTTTTCGCTGTATCTCCGTGATGAGTTGTTCTGTCATTGTCGTGTCTCCTTTCGAGGTAAGAGAACGACATTCAGTGGCAGTCCCTTTTGTAAAACTCTCGCCACTGGTGAGAGTTATTCAGACGGTAAACGATAATTTACAGCAGCAAGCCGAGCTGCTTTACCACGAGCGGTTTGAAACAGTAGATCGCGACAAATTACCCGTTGGCTGGCGCATTGTACGGCTCGGTGATGTGGCAACTATCTCCAAAAAGAGCTTCAATCCAGCTAAAGAGCCGGAAATGCTACTTGAGCATTACAGTATCCCTGCTTTTGATGAGGCGCATTTTCCTGTGTTTGAGCCATCGACCGCGATTAAGAGCAACAAGTTTATCGTCGATGACTCCTGCTTTATGATTTCCAAGCTGAATCCGACAACAAAGCGCGTCTGGAAACCTTATTGCCTAACTGAAAATGCTGTCTGCTCAACTGAGTTCATTGTCTATAAGGCCAAAAGTCAAGAAATCACTGATTTCTTATATTCGGTTATTGACAGCGATTCGTTTTCAGATTTTATGTGTAGTCATGTTACTGGATCGACAGGCAGTAGGCAAAGGACTACGCCATCTGATACCCTTGCTTTTGAACTGGTTTTACCTAATGCCGAAGAGATAGCCGAGTACCAAGGGATTGTTTCACCTATGCTTGAGCAGATAAAATGCAATGCCATTGAAAATGACAGACTCAAACGGCTGCGAGATAGTCTTTTGCCGAAGCTGATGAGCGGTGAGATCGATGTCTCCGACATCCAGCTCTAAGCCGCTAAATTATCGTTTAGCTCTTGATTGTTCGCAATCTTTTTTTGGATTGTGGAAATAA
>ENA-OYWH01000242-OYWH01000242.1-human-gut-metagenome-genome-assembly--contig:-NODE-242-length-40419-cov-18.594441_pt1 | contig 40419 bp, 51 predicted proteins | sample MGYA00244168_ERZ653393 | MGnify/ENA primary metagenome ERZ653393 (study PRJEB26926, sample SAMN06165164) | human gut metagenome | biome: ENVO:00009003; feature: ENVO:2100002; material: ENVO:00002003...
TCAACGACGGATTTTTGCGCAAACGTTTCGTTAGCCTGTTCAATTGTCATATACCGGGCATCGGCTTTACCGCCTGTAATTAACTTGTTGGGGTTGTATTCGCTATTTATCCAATCTTCAACAATCAAATCGTCGCTCAACATTGCCGGGTCGTCTGCAATCCATATAGATAAACCGGAAAAACCATTATCGCCCGCAACCGGATTTGTCATTTGTCCCGCCTGTTCTTCCGCCCAAACGTTCGCAAATAAAATAAGATCCACATTCTTTGTTACGTTGTATTGAAATATCTGTTGAAATTGCCATACCCCCGACGCTATTTGCGTCAATGTTTGGTTTTGAATATTGGCATTTGATGACGTGTTATCTGTATATCTCCAAGTCACGCCCATACGGTTTGGCGAAACTCCCATTGTTGGGGGAACATTAAAACGGCTATAAACATACCAACGTACTTTAATATATTTGCCTTTGTTGGCGTTAAATATATTAATTAATGTATCCGACGTATCTCTCGCCCAAATATAACATTCAACACGACTATTCTCCAAACCCGCCGTAATCATCTTACTAATACCTTTACCGTTCAATGTGGTATTTGTAATTGCAACCGGGGATTGAGTATTAGCAACATTACGGGGACTTTCCAAATTACCGCCAACAACCGACGAATTTAGGCTGGCGAAATCATCCGGCAACAAGTTACGAACCGTACCCGATAACAATAGATTTTTATTGATACCCGTAACCGTATATGTTCCCGACATATTGGTAATAAATGCCAATATATTGTCCGATACCGTTACGCCAAAATTAGTGTATGCCCCCGCACCATTAGCAATGTAAAAAACCCCGTTTTCAGTTTCCGGGACTGTTTGAGGTGTGGCAACCCCCGCATACCGTCCAAAACGTCCCAACTCATTTACAATTGCAATAAGCGTTGATTGCAATAATGCGCCCGTAATCTCTTGATTGCCGTTAGTTTTAATAACTTGCGCAATGTCTTTTTTTAATTGATTGTTCATTTTTTAACTAATTGTTTTATTGTTGAAATCTTCGTTAAAATCAATATTAAAGTCGTCGCCTGTACTAACGACAACGCCCCGTCCAATTTTTTTAATAACGGTTGCCGTTTGAAACTCAACTTCAACCGACGCCAAATTGCCTTGTGTTTGCCATTTTGGGGTAATTAAAAAAGTATCACAATTATAGGTTATCCCCAAACTTGTTACCAATACATTATCACTCATACGAATGATACGCATTGCGTCGCAAAGGTATTCAGGGGCTAAAAATATGAAACGGTACGTTTTTTCCGAAATTTGTTTTTCCGGAAAAAAATAACCGTCCCTATTTTCGCCCTCTTCCTCAAATTCATAATCCGGTTTTCCTAATTGGGAACAAAGATATACAACATTACGGAATCCTGTATTATATATAATTGCGCCGCCCTCATAATACATATTATCATTGTCCCAATATTCAATCTTTAAATACCCGCTCATATCCCAAACAACCGTATAAATGTCGCTATAAAAATGCTCCACACCGTCGAATATGTGAACATAATATTGACCTTGCGGGGTATTAAATGGAAAGGTAAAACGACCGAAATTTAGAATAACGTCATAACCGTATGCAGTAACGGGGATAATCTGTAAATCTGCTCCAACTATTCCGGTTGTAATGTCTTGAAACAATGTGCCGTTTTTATAGTATATTTCAACCTTTTGTATTGTGTTACTCCTATGGTTCCTAACTATCTGAAACGGCAATAGTTTACGATTGGGGCAAAACAACGGGTAAACGTCGCCATACGCATAACTTTTGCGGTGGTTTTGCATCTCTACGCTTGGATAGAAAGGCAATATTGATAAATTATTATTCGGTGTCATACTTTAATGTTGTTTTAATGGAACGACTGCACAAATTTACGCTTAATTTATCAACTTGACCGTTACCGATATAAGTTTTTATTAGTTGCATCGGGTTTGGGTCGTCGATTGCCGGAAAACTAAACGTTTGCTTTTTCTTTCTCTCAATACCGTATGCGTAAACCTCGGAACCGTTTATTGATACACGACGGGCGGGCAAATCATATAACCAATACGGCGATTGCAGATTAATAAACGCCAAATATCCGTTTTGCAAAAAGTATTCGACGCCGTTTATTGTTTGGTGGGTAAATGGCAATATCCATTGCGACCCGGACGTTGGCGGAACGGCGGCAAATAAGGCGAACCCGTCGGAACTCATGTTGCCGGGGTTTAATAACATCATATCAATATCGGACGTGAAATTTGATATATTAATTTCCTCAACCTTTCCGGGTGTTACATACTTACTAATTACTTGTATCGGCAATCCCTCAAAAGCCGCCGTAACGTCGTCCATCCATTCAAATTGGTAACGTTCGGGCAAATCGACCTTATCAAACGAATATTCCGACGTGTTGAACGCCCACGGTTTCCCGTTGCGCAAATTCAATTCCTTTGTCAAATCGTGGCTTAATATAGCCCCGCCGGAATAGGAACCGCCATTGCGGAAATATTGGATATGTTCGATTTTAAATTTGCCGTCCTCAATGAACCAATAACATTTAAAACAATCCCGTAACATATTGGTAAATTGTTGTAAGGTCGTCGGGGCTTTTTGTGCGGGTTGCTGATATTCCCCGTTTATAATATTGGTTTTCTGTGATACAAGCAAACGGAAATTCAACCTGGATATTGGGTTGTTACCGCTGTATAAAAATTGGCTGTATTCCGCCGTCGCTGCGTGGGTAATACCGGGCGCAATCTGATTGAGCAAAACGGATATACACGACGCAACCGGGAACGCATCCCGCAAAGTATATGCTTTTCGGGCTTTTTCCTCTAATATCCAATCCATCAAATAAAACCCAAACCACAACGACGCATAACGCCACGTTGACCGGGCGATTGGATAAAAGGTTTGCCCGTATATGGAATAAGGGGGCGCAAAATACTTTCCGTTGTCGGCTAATCCCCACTCAGTAGGCGTATCTGAAAAATTATTGGATATAAACGCCACATCAATTGCATAACCAATTGCCCGGCGGTAATTTCTATTATTATCTACAATATCCTCGGACGGTAACGGGTATGTATCTAAATTATCTATTTTCTCAACATCAACCAAATATCGGGCGTATATATTATAACTTTTCATATCGGCGTGCATCGTACCACTTGCGCCGGACCCCTTAACAGCGGTTAAATCAAACTCCAACGTTTCAAAAGGAGATGTTGTAGCCTTTGAATAGCGAAACATTACCGTATCATCGGAACGTTTGCGTATTTCGACTATAACACCCCCAAACGGTAAATTCTCAATTATTTGTTGCGAAATATAGATATAATAATTAACATTCAATTCCGGGTATAATTTCCCCTCGAAATTATTCGCATTTGCACCCGTTGCTATTCGTCCGGTATAAAGCCCGGATATTACCGCCGGGGAACCGTTGGACGTAATTTGTATTTCTTTCAATATATTGCACAAAGCAAAATGATACGTCCTAACTAATGCGTTTTGGTCGGTCGTGGCGTTTGCGTCTTGTTCCCAATTCGTACCGCCCAAAAAACAAGAAACAACACTATCCCCCGGAACGTATATTTGAATTAATGGACGCTTGTTTATCGTTATCCGTTGGATTGTCGGGGCTAACGTTATTAAATTGTATTCCTTTTCCAATCCCGCCAACACGTCGTTATAATCGTCGATTGCGTCCGGTTGTACAACAACCTTTTTATCGTAATCCGTAAACGTACAATCGGTTTTCATAAACTTGCCTTGAAAGTATTGGAACCATGTACGCCCGCCGTCGTCGCTCTTTTCAATGCAATACAAAAATTCATTGTCGAACGATTGACGGTTTATATAGTCGTAATCATCCCGGACAAAGGTAATTTTGCCGGATAATTTGGCACGATAAAACCGTTGGTTGGTTTCTAATTCGTACTCCTTTGCCAAATCGTCCTTATAAATCGGATGCACGGTTTGACCTTGTAAGACGTTCGGGGCGTCCAACGTTCCCAATCTCAACCATGCCGTCCCGTTGGCGTATTGCGCTTTGCTTACATTAAACCGGATATATGCGGCATTGCTTGGTATGTCAAATTCCGTATTTGTGGCGGTCGGGTCGCTTCCCCAACCGCCGATAATCTTTTTATTGCTATCGTAAAATGCGCCCCCGGCTTGCGGGGTGTAATTCTGAAACAATTTGCGGGGGTACACATTCCCAACCGGGACAAAAGTACGGGTATAATAGAAATTTGTATTATTCCCGTTTATGTTCCCGGTTGTGTTACTTATCGCCCCGTTCGCTAAAAACGCATTTACAAATGAATGTCTATAAATCGGGTTCATATCAATTTTTAATTTTACGTGTCAAATTCTTGTAAACCTCAATAACATTGCCGTTGCCATCGACGTAACGACGGCGGCGGTTTTGTTCCTTAATCTCCCTTACATCGTCTTTTAAATCCCGCAAATCCGGTGCGTTATTTTGTTGAACCGTTACATTAATGCCGTCGGTATTGTAGGCATTAAGGTACTTTTGGGGGAATGTTCCCCGGTTCAAACTATTTATTACGTCCGGGATTAAACGACGGAAACGGCGGGAATTACGTTTATTGATAACGGCGAAAAATTCCCCGCCCTCGGCACGCCTCCGGGTTCCATCCGGTTTGGTTCCTAAATCCACGTCGTCCCCGGATTGGTGGGAACCGCCCGCCAACAATTCAACCGTACCGTCCCCGTAACTTTCCGAACCCTCGGCGGCTTTACTCATTTGTGCGGCTTTAATTTTGGCGGCGGCAAATGAAGCCCACATAACAGCGATTGCCGGGATTGCGAACGGGAACCCCAATTGCGACCAAATCAAAGCGGACGCCGTTACAAGGTTTCCGATTTGTTGGATTGTCTGTATTGCCTGTTGTGCCTTTTGCGCTTTCTGTTGTTCTTTCAACGCTTTTTCTTGGTTTTTCTTTGCTAAATCCAACTCCTTTTGCGCTTGTACAACATTATTGGCGTACCCGTTTGCCCTTGCTTCCAATTCTGCATCCAACGCCGATTGTGCGGCGGAAACCTCTTTATCCGCTTGCTCAACGGCTGCATCTGCTGCGGCAACACGTGCCGCCGTGAATGTATTTAACGCATCCAATGCGTATTGCATAGACGTATTAATTGCCTCTTTTTGGTCGTCGTCCAAATTAAGCCCAAACAAACCGTAAATGTCTGTTCCTCGTTCCTCCCCTTTGGATTGCTCAATTTCTTGGTCTATTTTTTTAATAGTGTTTTGAATTGTTTGTACCTCAACATCAGACAATTTATTGGCGGCTTGCTGATTTAATTCTAAAACCTTTTGCAAACGTTCCTTTTCTGCTTGCAAACGGAATTGAGTTTTCCGGGCTTCTGAATTTCTCAACAAATCAAACTCCGATTGTGCCAACGCTTGTTGTTGGTCGAATATCTGTAATTGCGCTTGCAAATATTCGTCCGCAATTCCGGCTCCCTTTGCGTCAAAACTTGCATTAATCGCCGCGGCGTCCTGCTGTTGCCCGGTCGGTTTCTGTTGGTTCTGTAATAATGCGGTTTGTCTTTCGTTTTCCAACAACTGCATCCGCAATTGTCTTTCCTGCTCGCTTCCCTCTTTGACTGCTTGCAAACGTAATTCAATGCTTTCTTTCTGTAACGCTAATTCCTGCAATTGTCGGTCTTGTTCGATTTTCAATAACGCCTCGGTTTGTTGCTGTTCCAACGCCGTAATTGTGGCGTTTATCGCTTGACGTCCGGTTTCGTTCAAATCCTTTTCGGTCTGCAATTGGTGTTGTAAATCCTCAATTTGGCGGGAATACTGATATTGCGTTTGTTGGCGACGCTTTGCCCATTCGTCGGTTTCCAACTGCAATTGTGCATCCTGCAATTTTCGGGTTGCTTCCAAATTCTTTTTATATGCCGCTTCAATTTGCTTTGCTTGTTGTTCTGCTGCCTTTTCCGCATCGCTTTTACCCCTTGGCGTTACGGTTGGGTTCTGTGTCGTTACGGGCTTATTGTCTGTTTGTGGCGTCGGGGTATCTCCAACAGAAACCGGGATTGTTAACGGTTTTATTTTCTTTTGCATACCATCCAAACCCTCTTGGAAATTTTCTGTTATGTCTTTAACTTGGGCTTTAACCAAATTTCCGTACGCTGCTGCATAATCTGCCAATCCTTTTTTTACGTCGTCAAAATCTAACGTAAACGCCCCCTTTAATGCGGTTCCGGTTGCTTTGACTATATCAATAAAGAATCCAAACAAATTTCCCAACGTATCAAATGTTGTTTTGAATCCGGCAACAATCCCATTCCAAATTGCACGTATCAAAACACTTTCATTGTATAACTCAATCAAGTAATTGACAACATCAATAACCCCTTTTATTATCGCCGTCAATCCTTGGTTAACAAAAACTTTTGCCTGCGTTGTCAACGTTTCAAAATTCCCTCCGGTTGCGTCAAACAACCCGGATAATGCGTTTTGCAACTCAATTTGGCTTTGCAATTGTTCCTCCTGCAATTGCGCCAAAACTCCGGCTTTCCCTTTTACTTCATCCATGTTTGTTGAAATATCTTTCAACGTGCGCAAATACTGCAATCCGGCGTCCTCTCCGGGCCCCCCGAATATATCTGCAATTGCAGCCCCGACCGTTGCCGCATTATCCGGCAATTCTGCCAATTTTGCGGAAACGTCTTGTATAACATCGAACGTTGTTTTGGTTCCGGTCTGCAAATCTTTTTGAACTTGTTCCGACGAAATACCGATACCGTCCAAAGCCGCCGCCGCCGCCGTCGTCATTTCACGCAAACGCAAATTTGCCTCCTTAATTGCGTCAACGCCTTTGTCTGAAAAGATACCCATTTTGTTTGTTTGGGTAACAATTGCAACAAATTGGTCTGCTGATATTCCCGCCTCTTTGAAATATGCCGGGTATTCTTTCAACGTGTCTAAAAATTCCCCGTTCGCATCGCCTCCGGCTAAAAACCCATCCTTAACCAATTGCAATGCCTCATTTGCAGAAATACCAAATTGTTTTGATAATGCGTTTGTTGCAATCAATGTTTCCCGGAAATCTGCGTTGAATGAATCGGCGACGGCTTGCACCTCATTTCTAAACGCTTTCAAATCATCGCCACTTTTCCCGGTAAATTGTTGCGTCAATCTCGTTGCCTCAACTAACCCGGCGTTATAATCGTACCACCATTTAAACGCCGCACCCGCCGCCGCAATTCCGGCAATCGCCAAAAAAACCGGGTTTGAAAGTAATCCCAACAAAGTTTTTCCCAATGCTTTTGCCCCGTCGCCAATAGCTGTAAAAACGGCTTTACTTTCAGCCCCGCCACGTCCTAACGCCAAAAGACTTTCGCCAAATGCGCTATTTAAACCTAACGTTTCTTTTAATTTGTCGCCATACGCAATAATTGCGTCGGACGCCTCCGTATAATTTCCGACGTTCAATTGAAATTTCCCGGTTGCTTCCTGCAAACGTTTCATTTCTTCGTATATTTCTTTGGTTTGTGCAACCAATTTTCGCCCCTCCTCGGTGTTTTCCCGTTCGGCTTTAGTCATGTTGTTTAAATAAATCTTATTCAATGAATATTGCGCCGATAAACGGTTATAACTACCCTCGGCGGATTGATTTATTTTCACAATCAGTTTATTAATTTGGTTCGCTTCCTGCTGTGCCAATTTTAACTCGGCTAACTTTTTGGCGTTCTCGCTTTCTGCAAACGCCAAATCACGTTGCGCACGTGCCAAACGTTCCGCATCGTCTGCGGCTTTCTTGGTTGTGTTCCTGCCGTCCTCGGTTGCCCCGGAAACTTTTTGCAGAACCGCCGCCAACTGAATTGCTTCCGCCCTAATATTTTTCAACGCATTTGTATATGTGTCTGAAAGTTCATCCAATTGCTTTATCAAATCAGTAATCGAATTATCGGGGCTTACCAAATCAGAATATTTAATTGGGTTGTTGTTATCTGCCATATATCCGACTATTTGTTTTTGTTATTTTCGGGTAATTTTCCCTACAATCAATTTTCTTTTCTCAAATGTATAATTTATCGTCTGAAAAATAAAACACCTTAAATCGCCTTATTTTGGCTTTTTCTGCTTGCTTTTTTCGCTTGCTCCTTAATGTATTCAAATGCGTTGTAATATTCCAAAACGGTAAACGATTTTGGGTTTACGTGCAAATGTTGGGACAACATCAAACACATATTTTCAAACTGCTTGTCGTATTGTATTTCCACGCTATCCGACCCGCTAAACGATTTGGGTTTTGTATAAGTCAACAACAACGTCGTAATATGGTCTATTTCTTCCCGTTTGTCGCTTTCGTCCCCCTTTATTATCGCATCCAACATTAACATCGTGCGTTGCTTCAATTGGTCGTAATACTCTTTAACCGTGGCGTCGTCGAATAGTTTAGGAAAATACAATTGCAATTCTTCATCTATTTTTTTTTTGACCGCTTCCAATTGGGCGGTCAACTCGGCGTTCGGCGCATCGGCGAATAAATCCAATACCTTTTGCAAACCGTCCGCCGTCATATCGTTGTATTCGGTTCCGTCCACGGACTTAACCAAACAGGCAAACGCCAAATACTTTGGCGATATGGCGGATTGGACGAAATAAACGTTTTGCCGCAAATTATCCAATTCCTTTTCCGCCAAATCCGGCTTTTCCTTTCGGATAAACCGGATTGCCTTTTCAATATGCGCATCCCAATCGTTCAAATCCGACCCAACCCCGGCGTCGATAAGCAACATTTTGTTATATGCGTGAAATCGCAAAATCGGCAATTCGTCGATACTGTCGTACAACACAACCGCCCGTTCCCCTATCTTTGTCGTTTTCATAAGAGTATGCGGGTTATGACTGTTGAACAAAACGGAACCAATAACAATGCCGGGTTCCCGGTGCATATAGCAAACAGGACGGACAAAACGACCCCCGCCCACCATGATAAGCAAAAGCCGCAATTGAACATCTTAACAAAAAAGTCGTTGCCGTGAACTTGGACGTACTCAATAACGCCCCACTTTTTTAACAGGGTCAACAGGAACGCCGCCACGGTTGCCACGACCAAAACCCAAATAATGAAAGTTACCATATCGTTAAATGTTACAAGGTTGATTAACTGACAATACACCCTCAAAGCGAAAACCGCCGAACGGGTGCATTAAAAATTGATTATCTATTTCGTCCAACGTAAACCCACGGTACACGTTTTCCGCCAACTCATAAATCCGGTTTATTACAATCGTCCCGTCTTTCAGCCAAAAACCGCCATTTAGGACGGTCAATATTTCGTTCTTCAATGCCTCGGTATTCCGGTTGTTGAGTTGACCGGGATAAACCTTGCGCAAATCGAACCAAACAATAAGGGAAAACGGGGCTTTAATCTCGCTTTGCTCTTTGGGAACCCAACCGACCGTTTGCGGGTCGTCTATCCAAAAGAACGAAAAATTGCCAATATTGGCATCCGGGGAAACGTCGATATAATCGTTGTTGCCTCTCCATTCCGTCCCGCCCGCATATACGTTCGGGGTATAATAGCGTTTGCCCTGTATCACTTTGGCGATACGTTGCGCCCGCCCAAATGCGACGTCCAACCAATCGACGTTATCCATTAACCCGGTTTGTATGTTCCCCAAAACCCGGTCGATTAAAACCGGGTTGGGAATTATAGGGGTTGTTCTCTTATTCGTTGCCATATAATACGTTTTTTGCTTTCTTCATTAAGTCCGGGAATATATATTGCCAAATCAACGCCGCAATATTTTCGTCCGTCAATCCCAATATTTGCCGCCCGTACTTTTTTATTAAGTCCTCCGTTTTGAAATCCGACGCCTTTATTTCAAATTGTTTGTCGCCGACTTCCAAAAAAAACGACGCTTCAAAATCCCCGGTATCCCGTAACGTTACCCGGTTTGTCGGTTGTCCCTTTTCCTCCTTTATGGCTATCGTCAACGGCGAATACGGGGCGTAATCCATAATATCCACGCCCAAACGGTTAATACCCTGTTCAAACAATTGTTCCTCGGCGTTCATATCAACAATATAGGCGTCATTGTCCCAAATTATTTGTTGAATGTATGCGCCGGACGATAACCCGTTGTTGAACGTGGCAACCCGGTTGCGTAAATCCTGTATTGACTTTAACCCCGCCATAATCTTACGTTGTCCGGTATTTTACACCGTGGTTATTACAAGTAAGGCAAATACGGTCGATACCCTGCGTATCCAACCGCAACGCCTCGTATGCTTTTTTAAGGTCATAACCCAAACCGCCGGGGCGACCCTCAACGTTGCCGTCCAACTCGTAAAGAATTTCCATCCGGCTTGCGTTTACTTGGTTCCGGTTTACCTTAACATCGGGGTTCATTGCCAACGTGCGCAACATGATTGCGGCGACCTGTCGTTGGATAACCGTTTGGAAAATCTGCCTTTCCTTAATGATAAAATCCGTTAGGTCGCAACCAACGGTTATTTCGCAATTCAACCCGTAATTCTGCGTATTGGTGTACATCGTCAACGCAATATCCCACAACTCCGGGTATTCGTCGAATGTTTCCGGGGCGTTCATCATAAACGGGGATACCTGTAAATACTTGGTTATTTCCCGCCAACGCTCCAAATCAACATAACCCGTACACGTCCCGCACGGCTCCCGGCTCCAATCCTTTGTCATGTTAATTGCCTGCATCCCGGCGGGCAAATCGTTTTGGTTGTAACAAAGGAACCACGACCCCCCGGCGTTGTTTCCGGTACTGATATACGGCAAATAACAATCTTTCAACGGGAACCATTGAAAACCGCCGTTTGTCTGCGTAAAATTCAAATCAAACGTCTTTATCGGGTCAATTTGGGACGAATGGAAAAGATACATACGAACAACCCCGGTTGCGCCCGTCATTTGCAACCCGATTTGCTCGATTTTCATTGTTACGCCCATAGAACGAACCGGGACAATTTCAAACCCGACTAATTTATGATTATTCGGCAACGTCGCCCGGATACGTCCCGCACCGTCAAAGAATGTGCGCCGCTCCAACAGGTTCTTTGTCCCCTTATCCAATCCCTTTATTTGCGTGAATGTTTGTACCATTTGCGCAATACCGTTACGGGTCAACCGCTCCAAATAATCGGAAATGAAATTGTACGGTTGCCAATAGGGGTTGCCGTAATCGTCGTTGTAATCGTCGTTAAAATCGCTTTCGGTCGGTTTCTCGTTTTGGTTGTCCCGTGCCGCAATCCAAACTTTGTTGTTGTGGCGAACCTTTGCCCCGGCTTTGTATTCCCTTATCATATTCCAAACCGGATATTGAAAAACGAAATCATCCGGGACGATTGCCCGGACATTATCCAAAGTAACAAGCGGGTGCGCACCTTGAAAATACAACCCGCTTTCCGTCTGCGTTAATTTGTCGTCTATCGCCTTTGCCGGGTCGTATGATTGCTCCCACCCGCACACATTCTTTAACGCTTCGCATATTTCATTTATTCTTATCATAAAAACGCCCATTTATAACCTCCAACACTATGAGAATAATAAAATTTACCTCTTACGTTTTTGGTTGGTTTATTGTTTAAGTGCCTTGATAACTGACTGACATTAATACCCATTTTACTTGCTGCAATTTTTATACTATCATATTCTGCAATTTTATTACCCAGTATATCAAATTGAGCAATCCGTTTATTTTTATGTTTATTAGCTCTATAATTACGCGTGCCAAAATTTCGATTATATGTGTTATCACACCATTCCAAATTATTAACGTGATTGTTCGACTTGTTTTCGTCCTTGTGATTGACTTGCGGCAAATTGTCCGGGTTCGGAATAAAAGCCGCAGCAACTAATCTATGAACCATTATTTTTTTAAATCCATCTTTCCTATTTCCTAATGAAACACGTAAATAACCTTTTTTTGTAATTTCAGGTGCTAATATACGCTCGTTATAAACTCTACCTAATCTATCTACACGATATAAGCTTTTAACTCTTCCGCTGCTACTGATTTGGTACAAACTTTCATAACCTTTAATTTCTTCCCATTTTTCCATATTGCAAATATAGCAGATTGTTCCCATATTAGGAATTAAGATTGCAATAAAATAAGGGGGCGGGGATAACCACCCCGTCCCCTCGGTTAAATAATTGTTCCATTTTCCAGCTTATGCGCCTGCACCCCCGGCGGGAAATTCCCCGGCGTTGGTTACATATACGGGCATTCCTAACGGTTCGTTCGGATTGCGTGCTGCAATCTCGGCTTTGATAATCGGATTTGCCACGGTGTTCGGCTTGTTGTTATATGCTACCATGTAGGCAACATCAACGCTAAATCCGAAATACTCCTTAACGGCACACGTCAAATCAGCGGTTGCGGCTCCCATAATCGCCGATTGGTCGCCAACGGCGGTATAATAATGCGAACCAACGGGCAAATCAATGTACGGCAAACGTACAACGTCCCATTCGTGGAAATTCGCACGGGTGCGGCGCAATGCCTCACGGTCAACACGGGTAAGGATACCAACATTACCGTCAGCAACGGCAAACATGGTTCCCATTTTGCCCGCTTCGTCGGTTACGTTGTTCGTGTAGTGCAAAACCTTGTTGTCGTACTCCATGCGCTTGTTTACGTCGTTGTAAACGCCATGTTGCGCAAGTTTACGGATAAGGCTATCAACCCCGGCGTTGGCGATAATGTGGATATATTCCGGGTAACAGTTAGCCCGCATAATCGGGTTAATATCGCCCAAAATCTCGGTCGCCATTTGGGTTGGAACCTGTACCGCATTGCCCGACTTCGTGTAATTAAGCAACGTTTTGAACACCTGTGTTTTGTTTGCCTCCAATGCGGCAACGGCTCCGACGTCCAATTTGTCCGCCAAAGCCCGGCACGTCTTTTCCATTTTGCGCAAAAAGTCGTGTTCATAGGAAATTTCGTTGTTCATGTAGGCGGCGGGAACCATTGTAAAGCCAATGGCATAAGTCGCCCAAACAACCGTTACCAATGCGGACGTATTTTCATCGTCAGCGATAACGCACGAACGGACATTGCTAACCTGTACATCGCCGTCGTAATTGATAACGGGTACTTGTACCGTGTTACCAATGGACGCAAACGCACGGTCACGCAAATTGGGGTTAATGATTGAGGACGGGGCTTTGGTTTGCTCAATGAAAAAATTCAATGCGCCATACTCACACGGGCGGGTCATATTACGGTCTAATTCCGGGTTTTCAATCCGCCAATTCTGCAATCTTGTTGCTACTAATGACATAATGTTAAAAATTTAATTGTTATTAAATGCGGGTTTACCCTTTACCCGTGATTGTTTACTTTTCCGGCAATGCGGCAATATTGTTGTCCTGCCATGCCTGTTTCATTGCGGCGTCGAACTTTTCGGAACCCGCCGTTAAGCCCTGCGCCATAAGGTTTGCGGCGATTGTTTCGTAAGCCTCGACACGGGTTTTTGCGCCCGTTACGTTAATGGTTGTTCCGCCACCACCGCCGGAACCGCCCGCCGGGGGAACCGTTCCGCCGCCTCCGGCTTGGCGTCCCTTATCCAAAATACCCATTGTTTCCAATTCCTTTGCCAACAGGTCGCCGGGGGTGTACGGGTTCAACTGATTGTTCGGGTTACGCATAATTGCGCCGCTTTCGTCCTTAAAAGCAAGGATTTTACCGCCTTTTCCGTTGTCGATATATTCGGGGTTCATACCCTTAATTTTGTCGATTGCTTGCGCTAACAAAACCTTTGTTGCGCTTTCGGGCAATCCCGGTTTGAATTTCAACCCGGCGGTTGCGGTCTGCAATGCACCCTCGATACGAACGCCGAACAACTCCGTTTGGAATTTCTTTTCGGTTTCATCGTACTTTCTTTTGAGGTCGTTAAACTGCGTTGTTACCGCCGTTAAATCGGCTTTCGCCTGTTTCAACGCCTTTGCCGTTTCCGCATCGGTCGCACCATCGGCAATTGCCTTTCCCAAACGTGCCTTTTCTTTCGTCAGACTGTCGATTTGGGTTTGCAATGCGCTTGCGCTTTCCGCTTTGGTTTTGAACTCGGCGACCACACGTTTTGCGTAATCAAACGTCTTTTCGGTTCCGTTCTTTGCGATACCGGACGCCGCCAAAATATCGGCATCCAATCCGCCGTAAATTTCGCCCGTCTTTTTGGCGATAACGCTATTTTCGTCGTTGGCGGACAATGTTGTAATTGCCGCAATTTGTTCGTCGGTTAATCCGGCTAATGCCGCATTTGCAATTAAAATTTCTCTCGTTAACATAATTCTTTCCCTTTGAATTAATTAAGTGCGATTGCTGCTACTGCTCCGCTGTTTGCGTTAATAATATCAATTGTGTATTTTGGCGAATCCTCGGTTGTATCAACCAACCAACTAACAACACGTGCATGGCTGATTTTATTTTCAACCTCTTTTGTTACCAAAATGACGTCGGCAATTGTTCCGCCCTCAATACATTCAATCAACTTTTTCTTTGTTGCGCCATCCAATGCGGCGGCGGTTGTTGTTACTTCAATAACCAAATTGTCCTGCTGTGCAATCTGTGCCATAATCGTATTTTTTAATTGTTTAATACTCTGTTACTTTTTCGCTCCGGGTTTGTCCTCGGCTTCTGCCTTTGCCTTTGCATCGGCGGCGGCTTTTTCCTCGGCGGGTTCCGCCGGGATAACTCCCGCCGCTTTCAATTCCGCCAAAATTTCAGCCTTTAACGCCGCTTTTTCCTCGGCTTTGGCTTTCGCCTCGGCTTCTGCCTTTGCCTTTGCATCGGCGGCGGCTTTTTCCTCGGCGGCTTTCTGCTGTGCGGCGGTTCGTGCCGCTTTTTCCTCGGCTTGCGCCTTGACGTACTCGTTGGGGTCGTGCAATATGGTAATCGTATAACCCTGTTTTTTCAGTGCGTCCAAAATGCCGTTTTCAAAGGACTTTTTGCCGAACTTTTGGATACGGGGAACGGATAAGCGTTTGCCCGTTTCACTGTCAAACTTGCGTACCTCAATAACGCAATGATACAAATGTTGTTCGTTGCTCGGTACAATGTAGTTTTCGGGGGTGACGTCGGTAATTGCGACGTCCTTTGTTTTACCCTCGGTTGCTGTTTTCACTTGCATACTCGTTAAATTTACTTGTTATTACTGAAATCTTTTGGTCGAATGGTATTTGGGTTCCAAATTCCAAAATGTTTGTATTCTCCCGTTCAAACCTGCGGACAAAGTTAGCGAAATTCAACTTTATACGCAATTCATTCTCCGGGATTAAGTTACGCCCGTACAAATCCAATACCTCGTTCCGGGTCAAATGGCGGTACGGCTCCAATTCTGCCAATATCAACATACGTTGCAATTGGGTTGGGTTGTTCCGGTACTCCGTTTCGATAATCTGATTTTGTAGGGCGTCCAATTCTGCCTCACTTGCGCCGCTTTCCTTTGCCGACTTGTAACGGTTCCGCAACTCGCTTGCGTCGTACAAATAGAACTCCGTGCCGTAATTGACTTTTGCAGATACGAACATATTGCCGTATCGCAATCGGCAAACCGTTTCATCGACGAACTGTTGGGCGGCTTCAAAGCCTTTTTTTACTCGGTTTAATACCGTGCTTTGGCTCTCAAATGCGGCTTTAACCTGTTGTTCATTGAACGCCTCCCGTTGGGTTACTTCCTCGTTTTGTCCGACGACGGCGGTAATAATGTTTTCCCGCAATCTCTTTTCTTCCTCAACGTTGTAATCCAAACTTGAACGGTCAACGGTCAACATTTGCACCGGGTTCCGTAAATCGGGTTGTTTGTCCCCGTCCGGTATCGGTATTTCAACAAAGGAACCCGCCCCGGTAATCCGTTTGTCGCCGCACTTGGGGCAACGCATCAATAACCCGGCTTGGTCTAACCTGTAAAACCCTTGTTTGTCTTTCAAAAATCCACCGTCGCAATAATCGCCGTTTTCGGCGTTTGAAAAGTCGCACGATTGTTCGTAACCGGAATATATCGGGTACGCCCCGTACATATCCAAATGCCGCTTCGATATATGGAAAAACAAAAACCAATCCAACGCCTCCAATTCTTTTGTTAGCGGGGATTGTTTAACGTCCGGTTCTCGCAAATTCATTGGCTCGTTCCAAAAGAAACGGGCGGGGCAATAGCGCAAATCGTGTGGGTTATCAACCAATAATTCGCCTATGTTGCCGCCGTCGTCCTCTGCAAACACTCGGTATCGTTCATCGTCAATAACTGCAATACGTTTATCGGGTTGGCGGAAAATTATCCAATCCATAACCCCGGTTGTCCGGTTTGCCTCAAAGGTTATAACGCTTTCGATAGGTAGCCAATAAAAATACGGGGTCGGGTATAGGTCGGCGGGGTTTTGCTCGGCGGGCAAATCAACTATTAAGACGCTGTTTATTTCCGTCTTGAAAAACTCCCAACCTTTCGTACTCCAAATTTCCGGCTCCTTTAATACATCTTGGCGGTAATACTCCCAATCGTCCCGTTGTTCCGTGTTTTGGAATTGATAGTTGAACGCCGGGTTACGACCGTCGAAAATACGGCTCAACTTATCAAAACAAATGCCCGTTACCTCGTTGGTACGAACGGGGTAACGGAACAATGTTTTGAAGATTTTGAATTTATCGTGCGGGATAAGATTTTGAACCCATGCCAAAAAATCGGTCGTGGGTAAACATATTAAGGGCGTTACGTTGGTTTGGGCGTGAAATTTAATGCGGTTTTGGTGTATGACCGCTTTATTTATCGTCGCCTTTTTCCTCGGTTCCGTTATTTCCTTTCGTATGCGTTTTATATCTAATCCCATTTTCTTTGCTAAATTCAAAAGGTGTTTTTTCGGGCAACTGCCAACCGCCATTGTTAGGCATCCGCAACAGGCGTTCGGCGTGGGTAATCTCAAATTCTTCGGTCGTGTTAAGGGTCGGACACTCCAACACGACCTTTGTAACTTTCGCCGCCATTACGATCGTGCGGGTTTCAAGTCCGTAAGCGGGTTAAACGCCGGGGCAACAATCGCCAAATCGTCCGACCAATTCGGCAAAAACGACCATTGTATTGCGTTGCTGTCCGGGGCTTCCAATCCGCCCAACGTCTTATCGCCGATAAACAACGAACGTATCGGTATCGGGTAATATGTACCGTCTGTACTCCCCTTGATTGCGCCGATTGCGCCGTTTTCGTCGAAAATGAAGATACCCAAATTGTCGCCCCAACTTTCGCATTGCATTTCCTTTAATGCCTTGATAACCTCCTGCGGGGCTTTGCGGATAACTCCGGTAAACGGGGTTGGTTCACGTCCAATAATCTCTTCGACGCCTCCTAACGTTTCGTTACCGCCTCCAAAGGTGCGGGCGGCTCCCGCCTCGGCGGTCGGGGCTTGGATATACGGCGAAACAACTATTTTCGTGCTATCCGTCGCCGATAACAGGGGCGTCCATGACGCTAACGCCGTAATCGCTTTTTCACTCGTAAAACTGTTTTTGCTTCCGTCGTCTTTCATAAGACGTTGAAAAGCCACTTTCTGAACCTGTCCGAAACTTTCCGAACACGTAATTGCGGGTACATCGGGCAACGCCGTCCCCGCCGGACATTTACAAATCATACTTCTTTGTTTTTAACGTTAAAAATATTGTTACTTTCTCCGGGGCTGTCCCTTTGCCCTCTCGTTTCGATTACAAAGTTATAAACTTTTTACCGGATAATCTTGCATATCTCAAAAATATTGCTAATTGCGTCGTCTTACGCCTCGGTTTGCGTGTGCGTATGGCTGTATATTGCCGTCCGCAATCTCCTTTTCATATATCCCGGTCAATCCGTCCTCCGGGTCGTCGTGCGTATTGGCTCCGAAATTGCGCAAAAATCCGGTTACATGGTCGTAAACGGCTTTGTACCGGGTTTCCCAACCGAACGGCATAATTATATGTTGATTAACCATTGCGGACGCTGTTATTATCCGGCTTTCCTTGTTGCCCCCTTGATAAAACGGGTCGGTAATCGCCCGGACTTTCTTTTTGATAACCTTTTCATAACCCGCACCACCGTTGTTGCTCTCAACCCACGCTTTTTGCGTCCCGTTCCGGTTAATCATCGCCGGGACGGTTACGGTTGTAACGTCCGTATTTTCGTCCGTCATTTCCATATCTGTAATAAGGGCAAACAATATCGGCTCCATGCGCTTTGTTTTCTCGTTGAAAAACATATTGTCGGACTTATACACGTCATACGTTGCGGCAAACAACAGGTCGTCGCCCTCGTCGGCAACGTCAATGTATGCGCCGGAACGAATGTACGTGCCGTAATCGGATTTTTCGACCCACGTTTTGAAAGGTTGGTACAATCGACCCTCGGCGGAACCGGGGTTGCCTTGATAGAGGCATTGAAATTGCACCGGGTCTAATGCCTTTTGCGCTTCCAACTTTTGCTTACTGTGTCGGCTTTCCCATAATGCCGCCCCCGGTTCCCGTGGGTCTATCTCGGTCGGTTCCCCGGTTTTCAACCCCTCAAAGTTTATGCGTACCCACGCCCCCGGCGTTACGTCCTCTAAATCCGCCCAACACTTAACATCAATAATCGTTTCGCCGCTTTTTTCAATGCGCCCTATCAAATCGTCGTCGTGCCAACGGGTAAATACTATCAATTCTTGACTATCATTGTGTAAACGGGTGCGTACAACGGTCGTGTACCATTTCCACGCCGCCGCCCGTACTATCGGGCTGTTACCCTCGGCGTAATCCTTATACACGTCGTCCAATATCGAAACGTCCACGGTTTTAGACGTCAGCGAACCTCCACGACCGACGACACGCAACGACCCCTTACGCCCGACCATTTCGATAACATCGGAATTGCGCAAATAGGTATTCGACATCGTTACGACGTTCGACCCGTTTAAGTATGTGCCGGGGAATAATTCACGATACCGGGGCGTGTCGATTATTCGTTGAACGTCCCGGTTAAAATCCCGTGCGATTGTCGCCGCATACGAACCGATACATATTTTGCGGTCGGGGTCTAACCCCAACATAAATGCGGGTAATTTGCGGCTTGACCCCTCCGATTTGCCATGTTGCGGCGGCTGTTGTACAATCATCTTTCGTATTTTGCCATGCGCAAACATATCCAACAGGGTATAATATACAACATGAAACGGTTCCAATACCAAATCCGGTTGCATATACCGGGCAAAGTTGATAAGACGTTTACGGGCGGCGGCTCGCACTAATTCGCCGGGGTCTGCCTTGATTGCCTCGTACATCTTCAATAATTCCTCGTTGCTCATGGTCGTACAATTTTATCGGGTGTAACTATCAATTCGCCGGGCTTTTTCGGTATCCAATTCAAACACGCCGTTTCGCTCCTTATCCGGGAACGGTTCGGGGTAAACGGACAACGGCAACAAATCGGCAATCTATTTGCAACATCTAAATTCTCATGGTCGAAATACCAAACACCGTGTCCGCAATCCCCGCAATAATGGTTCGTTTTGGTTACAACCTGTTTAACAACATTCATTCGCTTTGCCATTATTGCGCCCCTCCTTTCTCGGCGATTGTCCTTTGAAATTCGGCGGACTGCAATTTGTCGGCGACGGCAAACAACAGGTCGTCCGGGATTGCCTTAACATCGTATTTCGGTTTATCGTCGTCCGTCCCGGCGTTGTATCCGGGTATCTCGATTTTAACGGGTGCATCAAATCCCAACATCTTTGCCCGGCGTTGTTGAATGTTCAACAGCAAGTCCAAAAACCGGGGATTGCCCGCCGACGTTTCAACGGTCGTTTCGTCATACCCGTAATATTCCGGGTCGCCGTCGGTCGCATCCGTTTTGATAGGACGCCCCCGGTTGGTTTTCTCTTTGGTGCGCTGCTTTCCGGTTTTGGATACCTCCCACGCCTCCCACGCTTGTTGCTCCATTTTATCCAACTTGCGCAATTCCTGCGTAACATATTCGTCGATTGTTTCCAACCGTTCCCGCTTCCATTCGATAAGGCATTGTTGCAAATCGTAATAAACCATTTGAAACGAAATTGTATAACTAACGCCACGGGCGGACAAATCCCGGTTCAATGCGTCGGCAATTTCTCGATACGAATAACCACGCAAAAACAAGTCGGCGCAAAACCGTACATCGTAAATCCTTTGTTCCTCGGAACGTTTGTTGTATCCGGGGGGCTTTCGCCCTTTGTTCAATTTTTTCATAGTCTAACCTCTTTTAATGTCAAACAGGGGTCAAAATCTGCCTTTTACGCCTTTCGTCCTTTGGCTTGGTTCCTTATCGGCTCCTTTGCTTTTGTTCTTTCGTTCCGGGCTTTATCCTTTCCCCTGTTTACCTCCTTAAAACGTTGCTGACCCTTTTGCAAGTTATTTGCACGGAATTTTCATTTTAAGAGGCTTTATTGTCTTATTCAATACTTTCTATATCTCGGTGGTTATCTTTTAACCACGGGGCAAATTTACGGCTTTTTCGCCGCATTGCCAACCGTTTGTTCTCTCTCACATATAAACGGCAAAACCCCGGCTTTGTTTCCGGGGCTATTGCTCTATCGTCCTATTCCATTTTCATACTTTCCGTTTGAGCAATGAAAATGCGGTTCAACTCCTAATGTGATTTTATACGTATGCCCGTCTTTGGTTTCTTTCAACGCTAAACATACCGGGCGGGGTTTCCCGTTTATCGGATATTCCGGGTTAAAATAACGACACGTCCCGCATATCTTTTCGGGCTTCGATTGTCCGGGGCAATTACTTTTTCCCATTGTTGCCCCCTTTCCTTTTGTTCTTTGCCCGGCGTTTATCCCGTGGGTTCCTTTTCGGCATTTCGACCCGGTGTATTTCTACTTTGGAACCGGGGAACATCTTGCCGAAAAATTCCGCCATTGCTCGCACCTCCTTTGGGACGTCGAACGCCTCCGGCTTCTTATGCTCCGGGCAATTCCCGCATCCCTTATCGCCGGGTTCTTTCGGTACGCTTACGCCTTTCGGCTCAAACTCCCGGTTAAACTCTCTTTCCGGGCGGGTTGTCAATCGTCCGTCCGGTTCCCGGACAATGTAGTACGTTTCCGGGGCGTCAATGAAAATGCCGTTGCCGTCCGGGAACGAATAAACCGCCCGCCCGTTTGGGGTTCTCGGTATCGTCATGGTTCCGCCTCCGGTAAATCTCAACAGGTCGTCCAAATTGTCCCGGCGTACCTGTATTGCGTCAACTTCTAACAACGTGCGGCAATATCGGGTTCCCGCCGTGGCGTCCGGCTCAACTAACCGGGTGCGGATTTGTTCCGGGTATTCCGTCGGGTCGTACTCGACGTTGAAAACAACGGCGGCGTCTAACGTGTGGGTAACTAACAAGCGTTTCCCCAATCGTCCGGCGACTGCCTGTTTTAGTTCGTAACGGTCGGGTTTTTCCTCGACCTCCGGTTGGCTTTTGGCAATATCGCCAATCATAACCAACAATTCCGCATCAAACGGGTTTAACTTACTTTCTGTCATGCTCTAATTTTTTATTCGTTCTTACTGTTTTCGGATATGCCAACCGCCAAAATATCGTTTTTCGGTCGGTTCTGTTGTACTTATCGCATTGCAAGTGCGCCCCGTTGCAAACGTCCCGGTCTATCTTGCAACGGACGCACCGTCGGCAAAACAGGGTTCCGGGGTCGTCTGCTAACCTTTGGGCGGCTTTCGTCCATAACTCGGCAATAATAACCATGCCTTTGTAAATGGCACGTTCGCCGGGCTTGTACTCCCTTTTCGGGTCGAATATTTCGGGTTGCTTTACTCTCATTCTTTGCCCGCTTCGTTTACATAGTAAAACAATGCGTCCAAATCTTCCTTTGCGCCTTTTACGCAAATTCGTACCCTATCGCCGCCCGCTAATGCGATTTCGACAATCTCGCAATTATACCGGGAGGCGTTTATCTGTATCATTGCCGCCGTGGCATTCGTTACAAACTCGTATCTTTCTTCCATGCTCTCGGAATTTTGAAGTAAATAAAATGTTTCCGTTGGTTCGTTCTCGCTTTGGCACGCCCCCAACAAAAGCGTTGCCAAAGATAACAATAAAATCTTTGCTTTCATCGTTTTACCTTTCTTTTAATCCATATAAACCGTATGCCAATGCCGAAAAACAATATTTTCGCCTCAATATCAACATAACGGTCGTTACCGTTTATTGCATCAATGGATACCCCAAATTGCCAACTATGATATTGCCAATACTCACGGGCGTAAACATAGACGCCGACCCGCCCAACGTGTATGCCTGTTTGGACGGTGTGTTTGTCCTTACTCATTGTGTGCCTCCTTTCTTGCTAATTCATAACCCTTTTTATCCATTACCATTGCCACGGGGTACGGCAATATACAATCTTTGGTATATACGAGATTATAGATACCCAATTGCCCCTTAACCGGAAATTCAATAACCCGGCGGGGGTTGCGCATCAACCACCCGTACCCCTTTGTTATTTTCGCCCTCTTTTCCTTTGGAATCCGGGTGTTTTCCCAATCCTCCGGCGTAAACTCTTTTATCGGCTTTACGTCGTACAACTCAACCAATCCCAAAGTAACGCCGCTTTCCATTCCCGGATAAACCGGGGACGCTGCGGAACATATCAGCACGTCGCCACGGTATGACGTGTTTTTGCTCCGAACTTCAATTGTCTTTTTCCCGTAAACAATACCGTTTTCGTCCTTGTACGCCTCCGTTACCAAATCATTTGCGTATGGCTGTTTTACGGTCAACGCACGCCAACGGTCGTGCTTTTCCGGGTTGTAATCCTTGTTGCTGTACTGCATATTTACTTTTTATTTTCGGGTTCCTCGGTTTCGTCGTCGGGTTCCGGGTAATGGATAAATCCAATTTGCCGGACGTTTTGGATTGGCTCGTAAATGATAACGACAATATCGCCGTCCGTCCTTACTCCGACCAATCGGCAATCGGCGGGAACCTCAACCCGTATTTCACTTTTCATTGTTAAACAAATTCCAATTAACAGGGACACAATACCCCGGCAATTCTCCCCGGTCAATCCCCAACGGATTAACAATACTATCTTTCCAATAGATACGGGGTTGTTCCGGGCGTCCCTCCCAATGTTCCGTAATCGTGTCGTATATCAATCGTATTTCCCGTTTCGGATATTTGCCGCCGCTCTGCAACCCGATTTTATACAGGTCAACGAATGGATACGACAATTTGATTATCCTAATTGCCCGGTCGTACATTCCCGGCGGGATTGGCTCCACGCTTGCAAAGGTGCGAAACCCGTGGCGTTTTGCCCGTGCCAACACATTAACCCGCATCGTATTCGGGTCGGCGTTCGGCTCCAATTCGTCGCAACCTGTCAACGTTGCGCCCAAAGCGATACGGGACACGTCCCAACCCTCGGACGCCTCGGCAAAATCAATGAAGCGGTTCAACCCCTCGGCGCATTTGCTCAATATCTTAACCGGGACGCCGTGGCGTTGGCATACGCCGACCGCTTGACGGGTCAACCGTTCCGTTTCCGGCAACAACGGGTCGGTCGTGAACGAAAAGAATAACCCCGTTTTCTGCAATTCCTCCTTATGCGCCAACAATTCGTTTTTGAAAATATCCAAAGCGTATGGATATTCCCGCAACGTCTTTTTCAACTCCGGGCGACTGCCTCCCAATACCTTTGCGCCACGACCTTTGCGCAAATAACAGTAAGTACAACCGTTGGAACAACCGACAAAGAAATTGGCGGCGTTCTCGGCGTATTCCCCGGCTTTACCTTTTGGGCTGTAAATAACCCGTCCGTTTATCGCTCCCATATCGTCAACGGCTTAAAATGGTAAATCGTCGTTTCCGTCGGGGGCGGGTGCATCCGGCACGGGCGGCGGCGGTACTTGCGCCCCGGCTCCGGTCGCTTTCGGGGTCAACATTTCCATATCGGTTGCGACTATCTCGGTAACATACCGTTTGACGCCTTGCGCATCGTCATAACTCCGGGTTCTCAATTCGCCCTCAATATACAGTTTGTCGCCCTTTTTGACGTACTGATTGGCGACCTTTGCCAACCCGTTTTGCAATACGACGTTATGCCATTCGGTACGCTCCGGGATTTGCCGCCCGTCCTTTGTGGTATAACCTCGTTTCGTGGTTGCCAACGAAAAGGTCGCCACGCAACCCCCGTTGTCGAACTCCCTAAAATCCGGGGCTTTCCCGGTATGTCCCATCAAAATAACCTTGTTTACACTCATACAAAAAACGCTTTAATTATCCAAACAATGATACTATACAACGCCCACATATAAGACGCAACCGTTAACGTCACGAACGTGTATAACGCAATTTTATATCCGGTTTTTGATTTTATTTTCATGTCACTTGAATTTTACGCAATCCAACAAATATTGTTTCTTATTGTCCGACCATCCGGCGGCATGGTTTATCGCTTTTCGGTCGTCGTCGTGTACGAACTCACAAACCCAACCGCCGACGCTTGATTTTTGAACTAATCGAACCAATTTACCAACAATGAAAGAACGCAATTTGTAATAACCTGAATTTTCGCCAACAAACAAAACCCGTATTTCTGCATTTATTTCGGGCGGATTTTCGATTTGCGGGCGTTTCTCCCTTTCCGAATATGTTTGTACCCGTCTGAAATCATTTTTGATTGAACGGCGGGAAATTGCCCCGTAATCGGGTTGCCTCTTTTTGATTCTCATTTTTTATATCTCCATTTATAACCCTTATGCAAATTTCCTTTCCCTTTACATACCTTACAAATTGCCGTTGCCGAAAAATTGCCTTTTCGGGCGGCTTCTTGTATGCTAACAAATACATTTACAACAATACCGTTTTTTATTTGCTCAACCGCTTTTTCGTGGTGCGGTTTCGCTTTTTTTCCAATCCATTTAGATTTTGTTATTGGGTTATTCTGATTTTCTTTAACCGTAACCCAACGCAAATTATCTGCATGGTTATTGGCTCGGTCGCCGTCGATATGGTCGATACATGGTTTGTTGTCCGGGTTCGGAATGAAAGCCGCCGCAACTAATCTATGAACACGGAACATTTTCCCGGTTCCATTTTTCCATAAACTAATTATTTTATATCCTTTCAAATATCCGCCTTTCATTAGAAACGCATCCTTTTTTAAGGAACGAACATTGCCATAATTAGAAATTTGATAATGTCCTTTGTAACCCTCAATATCTTTCCAAATTTGCATACTCATTTTTCATTAATTCAATCATTCTCATATTGCCGGAATATATACGCATTTTCGTTTTATCCCCATTCTCCCAACATGAATGATGTTCAAAACATAGTATATTTATATTTCTTGCATCATGCGCCATTTCGGGAAACGCTCCACGGGTCAATATATGCGAACAATAAACGGCGGAATAATTCCGTAACGGCTTTAAACATTCCTCGCATCTGTGCGGCTTATGCTCCCAAACCCACCGGAAAAACCGTTCGTTTGCCTGTGGGATATTCCCACGACCAAAAACGCAATGTCCGAACAATTCCCGTTGTATTTCGACCCGCAAACGAATATCCATTGTAAACCGCTTGTAATCCAATAGGGGGCAAAACCCCCTATCGGTTACAAATTGGTATTCCTCCCGGTCTGTTAGCAATATCGGCTCCATACGTTACATATCCGCCGTTTCGTCGTCCGGGTTCTCGTTATCGTCGTTGTTCTCGCTTGCCGGGTCGTCAACGTCCGGGAACAAACCGTTATCCGGCTTTGCATCCAATCCCGGTGCGGCTTCCCCGTCGGCTCCGAACAACTCCAATTGCGCCTTTTTACCCTTGAAAAGAAAGGCGTAAACCTCGTTTTCAATGTCACTAATAATTTCTTCCAATTCTTCCTCAAAACCGAACGTTTCGGTATTGAATTTCAGACGGGGCGAATTTATCGCCGTCTTTTGGTTATTGGATACCGTGAACAACCCCGTAAGGACGCAACTAACGTTATCATCTTGACCGGAAAGGGATACGCCCCGAACCTCAATGCTTTTCAACATTTCGTCCGCAAAGTTACGGGCGGCGTCTTTCTGCTTTTGGTTGGCTTTCATATCCGGCGTATCCATAAGGGACAAAAACGACGTGATATTGAAAATACGCCCCATAATTGGGCGCAACCTGTCAAAGCAATTGCGCAAATCGGGGTGTATATCCTTTGCGCTCTCGACGTGGTATTTGTTCGTATAACTTTCGTTGCCGATTGTTTCGGTAACTTCATAATGAACATCCAACCCGCCGTCTTTTAACGTCTTGACTTTCGATAATGCAAACGACTTATCCGACGGTATCGGCATTACGTTTGCGGTTTCTTTTTTCTCGCTCATTTTTTGATAATTTATTTGTTGCCGGGAACCCGCCCGGCTCGGTTTTACAAATCTTCCTCAACGTATCGTTTTAACTCGGCTTGGAACAATTCCCGTTCCTCGGCTTCCGTTGCAATCAATTCGTCGTACAAATCTTGGTCGAATATCTCGTTAATCGCATCGTCCAACAAAGCAATCAATTTTTCCGGCTTAACGGCGTCTAATTCGACCTGTCCCAATCCGTCCCAATTTGCCGTCCGGCTGTCTGTTTCCTTTGCCGGGGCGGGCGGCAATCCCCATTCGGTAACCTGTTGTTCCATTAGGGCAATACGGCGTATTTCAACCCCGTAAACCCCGAATTTCTCCAAATTCTCGCCAATTGACCGGGGTATATCTTCCCCGGACGGGTCGTAATCTCCGAAATACAGGATTATAGGTTGTTTCCCGTTGCTTATGGCGTCCCGCATACGCTCGGACAATTCATATAAGAACGTCAACGACGGATACCCTTTGCAAGCACCAACAGCAATGCCCCATTTGGCGCACGGTTTCGCAAAAACGCCCTCCAATGCTTTCTTTTCAATAAGGATTTCGGGATAATAGGGTTGATTTACCCAACGGTTTTTCCCATACGAACGCATCCACGCCCGAACCTGTTGTTTTGCTTCGTCCTGTTTGTCCTCCAAATTGGTTGGCTCGGCGTGGGTATAACCACACATTGCCCTATCTCGGTCGCTGAACGCCTCAAAATCAACCCGACCGTCCCACCGGGCGACCTCCATTGCGGCGACGACACGTTTGTAATGCTGCAACGTGTTCGTCATGCCGAGACTAACCAATTGATAATGCAACGCACGGATTGTCAAAACTCCGGGTTCGTATCGGCTCAAAATCTCAACGGAATTTTCAATTATCCAATCCCGTGTAAATTCGTCTTTCGTTCGCTTTGCCATATTCTAAAAATCTGTTTCGTCCAACAAATCCTTTGTCGTCTTATTCCGGGCGACCGCCGGGCGTTGAGGCTCCGGGATTGGTTCCGGTTCCGGGCTTTTCCGGCTCAAATTTCGCTTTGAGTTGTTCCGCCGGGTATTCCTTTTGCTTCAACTCGATAATCCCCAATTCGACCAATTCCGGGACGCATCGGCGTAATGCCTTAACGTCCTGTAATGCGTCGTGCGCCGGGAATGTTTCGCCGGGGAACAACTTTGCAAATAATTCCTCCAATTTGGGGAATTTTCCCGGTTTGCCATTCTGATACAATTTGCCGACAAACAATTTGGGGAATTTTCCCGGTTTGCCATTCTGATACAATTTGCCGACAAATTTAATAGTTTTCATCATTGTATCAATGCGCTTTCCCTTGTGCAATGCGTCCTCGGCTTTGGCGTCGTAATACTCTTTGCCGCAATAACGCAAAATGTTCGCTTTCAACATCGACGTATCGAAATAAATGTTGTGCGCACATACAAGCGGTGCGGCGGCGGCATCCGTCAAAAATTCGTCGATAACCTCGGCAAACGGTACACCCTCGGCAATTGCCCGTTCGGTCGTTATTCCGTGTATTGCGGTTGTTTCCGGCGGTATCTCGTAATTGTCCGGCTTAATTATAAAACTGCGTTCTTTGTCGCCGAACGCCCACGCCAATTGTACGACGTGCGGGAATTGGTCAAAATCCGCATCCCATTTCAAACCCTTTGCGGGTACTCCTGTTGTTTCGCAATCGAAAAAACAAATGTCTTTTAATTCAAATTTCATACTCTCGTTACTTTTTTATTCGTTAAATAATCGTTTTTGCCCGTCGTCGTTGGGCGTTTGCTCAACATATTTTGCCCGTGTAATCCAAACGCACCCGCAACGCAAACACTTTATCCGGCTGTAATGCTTTGGCGTGTATTCGTGGCGAATAATCCGCCAATCCGCCAACGGGTAATTCTTACGTTTTCCGTTACACTTGCAAAACATATCATTTATATTTCCATTTAAAACCAAATGCTGTTTTTAAAACTCCATTACAACAATTACTTATAGAACTACGTCCAAAACCTAAACTTCTTTCAACTTCCATTGCTGTAACCCATTCTTTTATAAAGTTACCCGATAAATCAAATTGCAAAACTGCTTTGCCTCCTTTATTTAGTTTTTTACCAATATACGTATTTGGGGCTTTTAAATTATTGCTATTTTGTTTTGCTGTTACCCATCGTAAATTACTGACTTTATTATTAATTTTATTACCATCGATATGGTCTACTTCCGACATATTATTGGGGTTAGGAATAAATAATAATGATACTATTCTATGTATTACAACATTTTCTTTTCTCCCATTTTTACATAATGATACAAACAAATAACCACGCCTTAATGATTGTTTCAAAATACGTGCTTTTCGTATTCTTGTTTTATTTCCGCACTTTTCCAATCTTTCAATAGACTTAATTTGCCCATAATTGCTAACCTCATATAATCCTTTATATCCAGGTATTTCTTTCCATATTTCATTTTCCATAATCAAATTTCATTTGGGTCTGCAATATATATATAATATTCTTCACTTGCAATCTGTTTTAAAAATTCGATATGTTCTATTAATTCCGCATTGCTCAACTCTGCAATTGTCCGCAACCGGGTTTCATATTTCCCGGTGTTAATATCCGGGGTCTGCTCATACATAACCGGGGACAACTCACGCAATCGGCGTTCGGTTTGTTCCTCTGTCAGACGTTCGCCCGCCTCCCAAATGGCGTGTCGGAACGTGGGTACAACATAGTTGAAATAATAGCCTTTCAAAGCCTCGGACGAACCGGGCGACGCAACAATGAACCGGGCAATTATTCGGTTTCCTTTGTGCATGGCAAAGAATTGGTTCAACTCTCCAAAATACATTCGTAATTTGCCATCATTACCGATATTACCACTACTTGAAATTTCACGCCTTTTCATTTTTATACCTCCACATATAACCTTTATGATTTTTTCTTTCTCCTTTGCATACCTTACATATTGCAATTGGGGAAAATCCGTTTATTTTAGCTGCTTCATTAATACTATTGTACTCTTTTACAATAACTCCATTTTTCAGCTGTAACACTGGCTTGCTTATAACTCGTGCATATAATTTTAATTTTGACAATGTTATCGGATTATTATTATTTTCTAATCTTGTTACCCAACGAAGATTTGAAACATTATTATTACTTCTATTTGTATCAATATGGTCAACAAATTGCTTTTTATGTGGATTTTCAATAAATGATTTTGCAATTAAAACGTGAACTAAATACGTTTTATGAAAATCTTTTTTCCTTAATCCAACTATCTTATATCCATTGCATTTGCATACAATACCGTCATTTGTCCCGGTTCAAAAACTCCTCGTTCCTGCAAACGGTCTATCGGGTGCCGCTTCAATGGTGCGTCCGCCATCATTCCGGCTTTTCTGCGGGTGTTTTCCAAATCGGAAATAACCACTTTCAGATTATTATAAAAAGCGGGTGTTTTCAACACGTCCGCAATTGTCATTTCTTTAACTTCCATATTGTTTTGTTTAAGGGACGCCGGGGAACCGACGCCCCGGTTAATTACTCGCTTTCTGTGTATTCCTCAATAATCAAATCGTCCTGCCCTCTTTTAACTTCTTCAATGAATCCTTGGAACCCGTTTTTCTTGGCAATATCAATAATTGCTTGCAATCTCTTTTCGCCCAAACTTTCGCCCCTCGCTATGCGGAACACTTTAACGGTTGGATTGCTGGCAATAATAAGTTTTGCGGCAACTTCCATAATCTGCGAATCTGAAACTTTTCCGGCAATAAATGGTACGTCATTTAATACCAATCCGTCGTCAGTGAATGAAAGTCCGGATATTGGCAATTTTGCCGACGAAATAAGTTTTTCACGCTCTGCGGATAATTTGGCAATATCTGAATCCATCTTTTCGGCTTCTGCTCTTTTGTCGTCTGCCTGCTTTTTCTTTGTCAGATAATCGGCAACTTTTGCAGCCTTTTTGTTGTGTTCCTCTGCCTTTCTCAATTGCTCGGCTGTATCTAACTTTTCCGGGTTGTTTTCCTCATACTTCGCCAACCAATTTTCCGCATTTGCTTTGCGTTTCTCTAAATCGGATTTTTCTGCCTCAATCTGTGCAACGGTTTCTTTGTAGGTTTGTTCTGCCATCGCCATTGCCTTTTTTGCCGCCTCAATCGCCTTTTCGTATGAATCTTTGGCAGCTTCCATACGTGCCGGAATTTCCTCCAACTGCTGCGTTCTCTGTGCTAACGCCGAACGTACGGTTTTTGCCTTTTCTATCAATTGGGCGTTTTCCTGCTGTTCTCGCATCAGTTCGGTAATGTCCTTTGGTTTGGCATACGTTTTCAAATCCTCTGTTGTCAATCCCTGCCCGGCTGCGTCTGATATGGATTTGTAAGTTTTCAAATCCCGGTTCACTCCGGTACGCTCTGTTTTCAACCCGGCAACCTCTGTATCAATTTCAGCAATTCTTTTGCGTACATTTTCCGGCAACAATGCCTTAACAACTTCAATTTGTTTGCGGCGTCCCTCGGCTGTTTCCGACCAACGAGAAAATTCCACGGCGTCAAAATCTGTATAACCGAAAATCTTTTGCAACATTGAAACATTATCGCTTTTCATTCCGGTTGTCTTTGATTTTATTGATAACGTGCCACGTGGGTTTGCCTTTGTAAACTTCAATTCAACCTCGTATTCCTCGCCATCGTCGCCGACAATCATTTTTGCAAAACCTTTGCTTTCTCCGTTCTTCAATACGGCGTCACGGTTCCCGGTCAACAAAGCCCCAATTGCTTTTAATACGGTTGATTTTCCCAACTCATTATCTCCGGTAATGAAATAAACGTTACCGTCGAAATCTGCGTTAAACTCTTTAATTACTTGGAAATTTACCAATTCTAATTTCTTAACTATCATTTTTGCTCTCGGTTTGTGCCGGGGTTTCCCCCGGCGGTTAATATTATTTTTTTGTTTCTCTCATTCTTTGGTATATCATTGTTTGCACCTTAACAAATGCGTCCCGGCTTTCTTTCGCTTCCTCAACCGTGCAATCAGCAATGAAATTTTCCAAACGCTTGTATAATTCGTTCAACTCTTTGTCGCTTATTGCGTGCCGGGTTGCTCCTACTTCATCTATAAACATATCAAAACACCATTTGTATTTCAGAAATCTTATATCCTAACTCTTTTGCAATTTCTATTGCACATTCAACGTTTTCTATTCCATCAAACATCAATGTTTTTGTTTGAAAATCTATGCCATAAAATGAAACTTCATTATTATGCGCATTAATACCGTTTTTGTGAATCTCTAATAACTTCATAGTTTTATAATTTATCCGGGAACCCGCCCGGTCGGTGTTTGTCGTACTCTGAAAGATTTTGGCTTTATCACTTCATTTAATCGGTTACCGAACCATCATTTAACCCTTTGTAGATACCGTTGCTTACTTTCTACTCTTACGAACTTAATCTTTCAACAGTCTTTTTGCATTTTGGTTAGACTGTGGGGTCTTTCGTTGTTTGACACTGCAAATATACGCATAACATTTTAACTACCAAAATTTTTTCTTTTTACTTTAAAAAAAAACAATAAATCCGGAACGTTATACATTCCGGGCATAAATCAAAATAGCCTCATTTGTTTATCTGTTATTTTAGCAACAATTGCATCAACTTCACTTTCTAATTTCTTGCAGGTCGCTAATATTTCCGGGCGACGTTGCGCAAAATATCTGCGTTGATTATGACGCAATTGTCGGATTAACTCGGCGAACTCTTCCAACGTTATTTTTCCCGGATTTTCGATTTGCGTGGTTTTTTCTTCTTCCATGTATATTTTATCCATTTTGAAATTAAAATCGCTCTACGTGGCTAAAACAAACGTTCGTGCATGTTGCTTGGTAAATTCTGACGCACCCAACCGGGGTTGTTGCGCAAAATGTATCGTCCAAAGTGCATTATCAACGTGGCGTCGGCGTTCCACAATGTCGGTTTCAATTCCGGGTACAAATTCCCGGCAACCTCTTTGTATCTGCGTTTTCGCTCGTTCTTTTCTTCTTTTTTTCGTGTCGTCTTTGCTCGCAACTTCAATTCGTTTTGCCATTTCATAGGGTGTACCATAACAAACGGAATGTCGCAAACTGAAATGATTGCTTTCAATTGCTCAAAGTTTGCCATCATCTTTTGTATTCGGTACAATTTACCCATATTTACGCCATCGGCACCCGGCGTTACATCATCCGGGCGCACGCTCAATTTTTCCAAAAAGACAATTGGCGAACAAATGGTTTTCAGATATTCCAAATAATTACGCAAATCTGTTAAATCCTTTGGCATTTGTATTGCCTTGATATTTTGATTTGGTCGCCATGTTACAATACCGCCATTGCTTCCCGGGTCAATTCCCACTACTGCTGAAATTCTTATATTTTTTTCCATATATAACCTCCCGCTTTTGTAAAATAACCTATTACGCCAATTATAAAGCAAACAATAAATAGTTCCATATTTAAAACTTCATGTAGTTATCAACTTGCATTTCCTCGGCAATCATCCGGTCAAATGCTTTTATAATCTCCTTTTTCCGGGCAACCTCAAACGCCGTAAAATCAATTTCCGGGCTTTCGGTTCCTTTTCGGCGAACTTGAAACGCTGTATATTGGTTTATTATTCCACGGGCTACACGCTGCATATACCGGGCAAACGCTTCTTTTCGGTCGTCCTCTTTAACTTGTACATCATCAGCCAACCCGCATTTTTGCAACCATTCATACAAAAACATATCATCAGTTAGCCCCAATATTAATTTCCCGGTGTATTTGTAGCAAAGGAAAATATAACGGTTCCGCCATTGTCTTTGTATCTCAAATTGCCGTATTTGCTGCGGCGTCATTTCGCCTTTTGGTTCCGGCAAAGCCTTATACGCTTTGTCAATTACATCTGTCTGCTTTTGCTTGTATGCTTTCAGAATCTTTGCAAAGTAATCGGCGTTGAACTGTTGATAATGGTTTTTGTCCGGATTCCCTTGTTTATCTTTCGGCAAATATTCGTCTAACTCTCCGGTCGTCGCCAATTCAAAAGCCATCTTAATATCAGCCAACGTCATATCTAAGTAATAACGTTTCAGAATATCCAACAACCGGGATTGTATATAATTCCAATCATTTTCATTCTGTGGTATTATATAACCAACGTCTATTGCTATACGCTTAAACAGTAACGAAAGATTTTCAACTAATTTTGCATCGTCAATTTCCGCAATTGGTGTTTTTGTTGACGCTGCGAAAACATATTTTTCAACTGGGTTTAATGCTTTGGCAACCTCCGGCAATTGCACCATTCTACGGCGTACTTCAATGGCTTTTGTTCCGGGCTTGGTATTATATATTTCTAACGCCGTATTTTCTTTTTTTTCAATTGCTCCCATATCAATCAAAATCATTGTTTAAATACTTCATCATATCCGCAATTTCTTTGCTGCTTTGCTGCTCTGTCTTTACGGAACGTTTCATTTTTTCCCATTTTTCGTATTTTTCGGGGGTTGAATCATATTCTAACGCCGCCCAACCTTTTGAAATGCTTTCTTTTATCAGAATCAGCGCAAATTCTTCCGGGTATTTACTCAAACCATTTAAGTTTGCTTGTATCGCTGAAAAACTCTTTTGCGACGTTCTCCATTTCGGTTGACACATCAAAATATAAAAGTTCCGTTTAAATTCATCGCTATCAAATGGGAATACAAGTTTTGCAAAGTAATTATCAACTTTATCAATTACTTGTTTTCTGACGTCCAACAATTCCGGGGTAAACCCATAAACAATACTTGCTTTAACTGTTTTTTCTTCGTTTGAAAAATTGTCTTGTGAAAATCCGTTTGGATTTTCTTTTGAGGCTTTAGCCTCTTTCTTCATAGTATTATTAATATTATAATTATTAATATTATAGTCTTGTAGTCCGTTTTCGGACTGATTAAAGTCCGTTTTCGGACTGTTGTTTAGTCCGTTTTCGGACTGCTGTATATTAATATTATAGTCTTGTAGTCCGTTTTCGGACTGATTAAAGTCCGTTTCGCTTCTGTTCCATGTTTTACATTTTTCTGTAAATCTTAGATACTTTGTTTTCCCAAAAGAACTCAACTCAATAAATCCTCTGTCTGCAAGTTCTTTAATGTTTTTGTAAACTCTTTTAGGGATTGAAAAAAGCAACGGAAAATCATCTACCATTTTTGTTTCTGAATATTGATACCAAACAATGCCATCAACCGTAATTGTATTAGTCCACGTTGGCAATGTCATACACGCTGCAAGCGTTGTTGTTTGAACAATAGTCAGTTCATTTGCGACGGCGAATCTTTGGTCAATCAAAATATTGTAAGTCATAATTAAAAAAGAAAAGCCCCAATTAGAGCCGTTACACATCTAAAAGGGGCTTTGTAGCTAATTAGCAAATATCTTTCAATCGGTAACGGTCGATTGTTTTACGCCACAAATATAATACTTTTTTTTTATTCCAACAACTGTACGGGCTTAAATGCTTCTTTTACCGCAAACAAATTTCCCTCACTTTCGTTTGGAACAATCGTAACAACCGGATAACGGGAACGGTCGCCGGGCTTTTGAGAAACTGCAAATTGTACATTCATATCAAAGATAATTCCTTTTACAAATCCCTTTTCTTGCAATATTGCGTCGAATGTATCACGGATATTGGGTATTGTTGACGCTGTCCCCTTTGTCGTGAATTGCCATACCCCGCCAACGCCACGAACCAACGGAACAATAAAAGTTACGGTTAACGTTACAATCCATCCGTCGCCGCCATTCTTAACAGCCCGGTTTGGGTGTTTTTGCGCAACGCCTGCCATTAAATCGGGATAATCTTTTGTACTGTATTGTGCATATTGTTTCCCGTTCCATACAAAGAACGTTTCTCCGTCGCCGTATGCAACCAATTTACCCGCATCGTCCCTATATTGATATTCTTCCCTGCATGACTTTTCCGGTTCATCATAAACAAATACTATTTGTATTGTTTGCGGTTTATCCCCGTATGCTTGATTAAATAGCCCTGCATATTTTCCGGTGCTTACAAAATAATCTATACTTTTAGGCAATCCCTTTTCATCTTTTATGCCAACTTTTATTTTCCCAATTATAGGTAATGATATTCTATTTATTGGTTCATTACGCATTATTCTACCTTTCATTTTGAGCCTCCTTTCTTCCAAATATATCCTCCGGCTGTGTGTCTTTTTCCTAATATTACTTTACTTATATTTTGCCTTTTTATTCCAGTAGCATTTTCAGCGTCTATTGCCCCATCGTACTTTGCAATATATTCCCCTTCAGAGGAATATTGTAAAACCTTCCTTTTTCTATTTTTGGAAATTCGTTCTTGCCTTGTCCCATATTTCAAATTGTATTCAATAGTACACCATTCAAGATTTTCCATTCTATTATTTAATGGATTTTCATCTTTATGATTAATGCAAGGCAAATTATTAATGTTAGGAATAAATGCTAATGCCACAAGTCTATGTACAAAAATTTTTTTTGCAACTCCATTAACATTTAATTCAACGTTATAATATCCCTTTACTATTCCTTGTTTTAATATTTTGCTTTTTGTTGATATAATAGTTTTTGAACAAATTGTATAAGGTCTTTCTAATGACCTTACATTACCATAGCTACTAACTTGATAATACCCATCATATCCGGGAATGTCTTTCCAAATTTCATTTTCCATAATTGCCAACTTTTAAGAACTGCCAACAATAAAGAAATGGGGACGGGCTGTTGGCTTACCCTTTCGGTCGGTAATTACTCCGACCTATCCCCATTGCAAATATATAAATTATTTTTTACTTTTGCATCATCTTATCGCCCATGTTGGCGAAAAAGATACGGGGGCGGGCTTTCCGCCCCTTGCTTTTATATATCAATTTCAGTATTCAACAAATCTTTCTTTGTCACGGGTTCCGGCTTTTTAGGCTGTTTTTCTTCGATTTTAGCCACTTTTTCTTTTTTTGGTGTAATTGTACGTTTTGCGGTTTTCTTTTCCTTGACGGGCTTGTTTTCCGCCGTTTTTGCCGTTTTTCGTGTGGTTCTCTTTACGGTCTTGGTTTTCTTTTCCTCCGGTTCCGGTTGTGGTTCGGGTTCCGGGTCTTTCTTCAAATCCTCAACGGTAACGGCTTTTTCCGGTTCCGGCTTTTTCTTTTCCGCCGGGTCTTTGCTTTTAACAAGTTCCGCCAACGTCAGCGAAACAATATTGTTTGTCAAATCCGGTTCGTTATCCAATGATATTTCCCCGGAAACCGCCGTAAATGTATTATCCCGTTTTTCGTCCTCAATTGCTGCCAACTCCAAAAGATACGGGATTTTCTTTGCGTTCGGGCTGTCTGTTTGGTCTTTCAAATTGTACGTCGGTTTCTTTCGCCAATCTTTCGGGCTGAAATTGAAAACACGGTCAATCGGAATATCCGGGAAATTTTCGTTCCACATCATCGCATATAAATGCAACTGAATTTCCGCTTCTTCGTAAAATCCTTTGCGCCCGCTTTTGAAATCCACAATTGCGTTTATGTATTCTTTTGAACCGGGCTTTGATAACATCGTACACGGCAAATCAATCATTCCGGCGTAATTATGAACGGGGTGTACCAACGCAATTTCCACGGCTAACGGTTTAACGTCATAATCCAAAACAAATTGCGCAAATGCCAATATGTCCTTTTTGAAATCATCAGCGTAATAAATGAAATCGGCTGGCAATTTGTTGTTATCAATATAATCTTTTAATTTGGCTTTCAGTCCGTCCAAATCATAAACCCGGTTAATTATAAGTTCCTCAAATTGGGCGTGCATAAATGTACCATACGCCGCCCGTTCTGCTTTGTATCGTTCCGCCTCGTCAATACCTTTGTCGGCAATCCATTTAATCAGAAATTCCGATTTTGGCATTGTCTGCGATAATATGGTTGTAACTGACGGATAAAATTCCGGGGTTCCGTTGTCGTCAAACTTGTAATAATATCGGTGTCCTTTGCTGTTTAGCTGCCATACTTTATACGGCGGTTCGATTAATGCGCCATCAAAGAACATTGCCGTCATTTCCTCAACCGTCATGCCCGGCACAATTTCAAAAGCCCCGGCGGGCTGTTCTATTTCGACGGCATCCAATCCGGGGACAATCTGTTGTTCATCGTTTATTTCCGGGAATTTATCGGCGGGCAATTGTCCCATTGCTTCCGCCAACTTCTTAACCGCATTTACTGCGTTACCCATTGTGTTTGCAATACTTTTTTCCGGGTTTTCCGGCTGTTTCTTTTTCGCTCTCATGTTATTTGCTCTTTAATTCGTTAAACAATACATAAACCATTAATCCACACATTGCAGAAAACAAAAAATGGATATAATTCCAAAATCCGGCAATAAAACATATTACTCCGAAAATGCTAAATATCATTGCAAAAACCTTTGCTTGCCACGCATCGGAAAAGAAAACATCAACCATCTTTTCCATTTTTTCGATAAACTTCTTTTTCATGGTTTTAATCCTCCATTCCAAACAGATAATCGGCGGAACAACCGCACATTTCGCAAATTATTACTACCCATTCCGGAACAATCCTTTTGGTTGTCCCGTTGCAAAGATTTGTCATATTTACCTGCTGTGCGCTTTCGCTTGCGCCCTCAAATAAACGGGCTGCAATATCCTTTTTCAATACCTTTTTTCCGTTCGCCTCGGAACGGGCGATTGCTTCATTTACTCTTAATTTCATATTGTTTATTTTTATGGTTATTATTCTACGTGTCCGCAATGTTTGCAGGTTTTTTCCTCAAATATCGGTTCGTATTCATACGGGGTTAAATACCCATCGCCGCCGCAACATTTATAATCGGCGTCGGTAACTTCCATTTCTCCGCCACATACCGGGCAATCTCCTTTTCCGACCAATACCAAATTCAGAAATGCGTCCAAATGTTCGGAACGTACAACCGAAATTCCGGTTGCTTTGATAATGCCGACAACATCAGAAACCGGAACGTCACGTTCGATACTATCAAACAAAGTGCATCCCCAAAATTCCGGGTCGTCTTGTATCATTTCCTTTTGGATTAATTGGTTTACAATGATTGTTTCAACTTCTGTTGCTTTCTTTCCGGCTGCTTTCGCCAAAATGTTCAATTCTTTGTCTTTTCTGATATTCATATTATTTCGCACTATCCCCGTGCGTGGGCTTAACTTCAATGTAAAGGTACAAATATTTCTTTAATTACCAAAGATAAATACTTTTATTTCAAATTTGTTTTTGCGGGTTGTTTTGCAATTTACGGCAAACAATATATTTTTGTGGTACCGCATCAACCAAATATCGCTCTCGGTTACTGCGTAAAATTCCCCCGGTGCATATTGATTTATGACGCCGGGGGTCTTTTTATTTCTTACTCTGATAATACAACCATTTGTAAATTTCGCCGTAATATCCGGTTTCCAATACTGCTTTTCGTATGGTCTTTGCGTCGTACTCGCCAAATGTTACGTACTCATATATTGACGGGTTTTCATGCAACGCAAATTCAAATGTTATGTCAATATATGCGTCGCCGACCTTGTTAAACGCATGGTCAATCGGTATTGGGACGTCTGTTTTTCCCTCACAATAAAGAATCCGTTCCGGGAACGCCTCGCAAAGTAAATGGGAATTTCGATAACATTGTTTAGGCCGCGGCTTAATTACATGCTGTATATATTCCAATTCGTAATCCTCCAATACATCAGCCGCCGGAACAATTTTAACGGGCTTTGCAGCATTAAACAAGTCTACAAAATACGCTTTTTGTCTTTCGTGCATAGGTAATTCCAACATCATTTCAATTTCTTTTATTATTATACTTTCCATACAATTTGTTATTCCGTCCATTCCTCAATATACATTTCATACGCTTCTTGGCAACAACGCCCCTCACAACTTATATATCCATTTGGGACGCCGTGGGTTCCTTTTTCGTCATCATCCAAAGGACAATATAAACACAAATCGTCGCTTAAATCATCAGCGGTTTTTAATTTAGGGTTCTTTATTTGCCATATACCCAATAATAGGGTTGCAATTAATAATACAAAGAAAATTAATATTATCACGTCCATATTTTAACCTTTCATTCTACCAACATAAGACAAATTCAATACATCGTACATTTGCCCCATAACGGCAAATTCTAACATTGCGTCGCTGTTTGCAACGTCGTTTATCCTCAACAATGGGTATTTGTTGCCGTAATCCGTAACGTACCCGCCCGGTCGGTGCGTTGAACTTTCAACACTGCAAAGATATGTATTTGTTTTTAATTACCAAAAATATTTCTTTTTATTTTGTCAAATCAAAGCAAAAATATTTTCTTTGGCTGTTTTCAAAGTTATTTTCCCGGAATTTTCGATTTAAGCGACTTTTTAACGCCGGACGTGTAATTTATCCATCCGGGAAAGAAAAGCCCGCTACGGGGCTAAAAATGGGCAAAACTAAAAAAGCCGGGGGAAACCCGGCTAATCCTTAAAAACAATCTTATAAATGGAATGAAAAAGTATTTGATACAAAAATACTCATTTTTCAATCTCTATATATTCAACCCCCATTATTTTTGTATGCGGGTTCCTGCTGATAACATCAATTTCCCGGTTCTTTATTTTCTTGGTTTTCCAAAGGAACCCCAAAAACCGTTTATATTGTACGGTTGCAGCAACTAAAATGCTGTCACGGTTTACAAATGTCCCGGTAAACTCCCCGTCCGGCGTCGTGCATCCTTTTAATGAAAACCACGGGTCGGAAATATCAACGCATTTCAGAACAATTGTTGTCGTATCTCCGGGCAAATATACAATGCTGTCCCGGACGGTTCCCCGCAATTTGGTTATTGTTTCCATTTGTGCCGTTGTAACGGCTTCCAACTCCCGGTTCTTTGTCTGCAACGTCTTTATCAACTCCGCATCGCTCGCC
>ENA-OYWH01000296-OYWH01000296.1-human-gut-metagenome-genome-assembly--contig:-NODE-296-length-35548-cov-9.610571_pt1 | contig 35548 bp, 31 predicted proteins | sample MGYA00244168_ERZ653393 | MGnify/ENA primary metagenome ERZ653393 (study PRJEB26926, sample SAMN06165164) | human gut metagenome | biome: ENVO:00009003; feature: ENVO:2100002; material: ENVO:00002003...
AGCAGCAGCCCAGATCGCCCAGTGTATAGCCGATCTTGTCCTTCATGGAGAAGGGTCGGACGGTCTTTTTCTGGTCCATTGTGTTTTATCCTCCTTAAAAACAGTGAAACCACGAGACTTTTCGCACAAGCCTCTTTTCTACGTTTGCATTATACGTTAAATTTCCATCAATACATATCCAAAAAATGATTGAAAACTATCATAAATTGATGTATTATGCAATTATAACAGTTGTACTTTTCTGTTGTGTACAACAAACTGTTGCACATGACAGTTTTGCGGAGGGATTTTTGGTGAATTATACAGCCAAGCGTTATTTTTTTGAACAGAGCGCCGTCCGGGAATTCTATTCCGGCGCGTATTATGATTTGTTTCTGGTCATGCGGGGCAGCGGCGTATTCCGGTGCAGCGAGGTGGTACTGCCCGCACAGCAGCAGAACCTCATCATCTTCAAGCCCGGTCAGGGCGGCAGGCTGGAATACGCCGGTGCTTACGGCCCGCTGGAACTTATTCGGGTGCAGCTGTCCCCCCAGACGCTGGCGCAGCTTTCGGACGCGGACACCGACCTTGAAAAAAGCTTCAACGTGGTGCCCTTCCGGCAGGTGGCTGTGCGCCCGGACAGCCAGATCTATATGCTGCTGAAAAACCTTGCCCGGAAGATGCTGATGCTCCCGCAGGAGCGCACCCAGTTCGGTGCAGCGGTGTTCGAGCACGGTATTCTGCAAATGTTCGTGGTGCTGGCGCTGCGTGCCTGCATCCATGCAGAGTTCCACACCGCATCGGTCAGCCGCCACCACCTGATGCTGGACGAGGTGTTTTTGTTTATTCAGGCGCACCTTACCGAGGAGCTGACGCTGGAACGGCTGGAGAAGGAGTTTTTCGTTTCCCGGGAACATATTGCCCGGGAATTCAAACGCCAGACCGGGCAGACGGTGCACCGCTATATCGTAAAGGCGCGGTTAGACCGCTGCTGCACCCTCATCGAGCAGGGGCTGCCCATCACCGAGGTGTACAAGACCAGCGGCTTTGGCGGTTACAACCACTTTTTCCGCGCCTTTAAAAAGGAGTACGGCATGACCCCCAAGGAGTACTTCCAAACCACCCGGCAGGACGCCCGGGGATGAATTTTGCAAAAACTGCACTGTCCGCGCCTGTGAAAAAAGCCGCCCGGGAAGATCTGCAGATCCTCCCGGGCGGCTTGCTTATCCTATTTTTTTCTTTTACTTGCGGCGGGTGAGGCAGTTCAGCGCCATCACAACCAGCACGAGAAAGCCGATGACCAGCAGGATACCGGTCATGCCGATGAGCATCATGGGCAGGGTGGTCATCCAGGAAGAAAGATGAAGCATAAAGGTACCTCCGTTAAGCCATCAGGGAAAGGATCAGTCCGCCGGCAAGGACGGATGCGATCTGCCCGGAAACGTTGACGCTGATGGAATACATCAGCAGGAAATTCTGGTTGTCCTCGGCCAGACCCATCTTGTTGACCACGCGTCCGCTCATGGGGAAGGCCGAGATGCCTGCCGCGCCGATCATGGGGTTCAGCTTTTTGCCCTCGGGCAGGAACAGGTTCAGCAGCTTGGCGAACAGCACGCCGCCGGCGGTATCAAAGATAAAGGCCACAAGACCCAGCGCCATGATGAGCAAAGTGTCCGGACGGACAAACTTGTCGGCGGTCATCTGCCCGGCAACGGTCAGACCCAGCAGCAGGGTGATGAGGTTTGCCAGTACGTTCTGGGCGGTCTCGCTCAGGGAGTTCAGCACCCCGCATTCCCGCAGCAGGTTGCCGAACATCAAAAAGCCCACCAGCGCCACGCTGGCCGGAGCCACCAGACCGGCGACCACCGTGACCACAACAGGGAACAGGATCTTGGTCAGCTGGGTGACGTTGCCTTTTTCGTAGGGCATACGGATGCGGCGTTCCTTCTGGGTGGTCAGCAGACGGATGACCGGAGGCTGCACGATGGGCACCAGCGCCATGTAGCTGTAAGCTGCCACCATAATAGCGCCCAGATACTGGGATTTCAGGGTGTTTGCCACAAAAATGGCGGTGGGGCCGTCCGCTGCGCCGATGACCGCAATGGACGCGGCGTCCTTCATATCAAAGAAGAACCCGGCCAGAAACAGGGTGAAAAAGATGCCGAACTGTGCCGCTGCGCCAAACAGCATGAGCCACGGCTTTTCCAGCAGCGGGCCAAAATCGATCATGGCACCGATGCCGATGAACAGCAGCAGCGGGAACAGCTCGTTGGACATCCCTGCCTCGAACAGGGCAGAGATGGGGCCAACGGTGTCTCCCTGCGTGATGGCACCGGATGCGGGAAGGTTGACCAGAATGGCACCGAACCCCATGGGCAGCAGCAGACTGGGCTCCATCTTTTTGACGATGGCAAGGTAAATGAGCAGGGCACCGATGCCCCACATGACCACCATTTGCCATGTCAGCGCCCCGAAGTTTGAAAAGAGCGCGGCGAATGTGTTCCAGAAATTCATATTGTTTTTCTGCCTCCTTTTGTTTTGATGCTGCGGCAAGAAAAAAAGAGACCCTTGCCACAGCGTAAGATCTGTGACAAAAGTCTCAAGCGAACACATGACATCGGGCATTGCTGCCGTGATGACGCTGCCATGCAGCGGCCTGCCGGAAAAAAGCCTTGACCGGCGGGCTGCCCTTTACTCCCCTTTATCATTTTTATTGATACCAGAAACTGCCGCTTCTGTCAAGGGGGAAAATGCGGTTTTGCGCAAAAATTCAACCGTTTAAATCGTCAGTCCACCACCGGTACGTCCAGCCCGAACTCCTGCGGGCGGAAGCGGGGACAGACGTTCTCGGTGATGCAGATGACCGAAGCAGCAAGACGGCTGCCGATCTCGCAGGATTCTGCCAGCGTTTTGCCGTAGGTCAGGCCGATGACCGTGCCGGCAAAGAAGGCGTCCCCCGCGCCGGTGGTGTCCATGACATCCACCTTTTTGGCGGGCACGATGCCGCAGCTGCCGTCTGCACAGGCATATACCGCGCCCTGCCCGCCCATGGTCACCACCATGCTGGGAATGTTGGCGCTGCGCACGTTGCCCGTGAGCACCCGGCACATCTCGTCCGGGGAGAGGTGGTCGTAGTCGTCCGAGAACAGCAGCCCGGCCTCCTGCTGGTTGCAGACGAAACAATCGATCTGCTGCAAAAAATCCCGCCGCTCCATGGCAATGCTCATGTTGGAGACCACGGCAAACACCTTTTTGCCGTACTTTTTGGCATAGCGCAGGGTCTGCTTCACCGTTTCTTTTTCAAGGTCCAGCTCCAGTGCAATGGAATCACAGTCTGCAAAGATCTCGTCGCCCTGTTCTTGCAGAAGGCCGGTCAGCGGGGTGGTGTCTGGCCGCTTGGAGATGGCGGCGTGCACATCGCCGTCGTTGTCAAAAATGGCCAGCCATGTGCCCATGCCGTCCGGCTTTTTCTGGATAAAGCGGGTGTTGACCTTGTGCCTTGCCAGCTTGTCGATGACGTCCTGTCCCATGCCGGTGTCATCCACCAGACCCACAAAGGTGGGACGCAGCTCTACGTTGGCGATATCCTCCACCACGTTGCGGCTCACACCGCCGTGTACCTGCTCGATGCGTCCGGCGTTGCGCCCGCCGGGGATATAGGTGGAAAGGGGATAGCCCTTGATATCCACAAAAACAGCTCCGATGACTACGATGCCCATAAACGATAAACCTTTCTGACTTCAGTTGATTTTACCTGTATTATACAGGAAGCAGACAAAAGATGCTATCCCTTTGCCGTTTTTTGCGGAAAAATATCTTCCGCTAAGACCCTTCCGTGAAAAGGCCAATCGGGAAAATCCGCAGATTTTCCCGATTGGCAAATATAAATAGTCTTTCCGCTGATGATGCCCAGAGCGCAGCGGAGGGCATTCTGTATCAGCCCCTGTCACATCGCCGTGCGGGCGGTGCGCACCAGATACTCCATGGCCTGCACCGGGTACTGCCCGACGGCGGTCTCGCCGGTGAGCATCAGGCTGGATGCGCCGTCCAGTACGGCGTTGTAGATGTCGCTCACCTCGGCGCGGGTGGGTACAGCCCGGGTGTGCATGCTGTCCAGCATCTGGGTCACCACCATAAAGGGTACCCCGGCTGCCCGGCAGGCAGCAGAAAGCTGTTTCTGGCAGCGGGGCAGCTCCCACAGGGGCATGGCGTTGCCAAGGTCGCCCCGGGCAATGACCACCTCGTCCACCAGCGGCAAAAACTCTGGCAGCGCCTGTACGCCCGCAAGGTTTTCAATTTTGGCAAGAATTTTCAGTTGCGGTGCACTGGCCTCTGCCAGCGCCTGCCGCAGGCTGCGGATATCCGCAGCGCCGCGCACAAAGGGCAGCATGACCCCGGTAACGCCGCAACCGGCGGCGATGGCAAGGTTCTCCTTGTCCTCGGTGGTCAGGGTGGGCATCTGGATATCCGCCCCCGGTGCTGCCAGACTTTTGCGGCTTTGCAGCACTCCGCCCCGCACTACGGTGCACACGAGTGCTTCCGGCTCTGCGGTGTCCACCCGTGCCAGCAGCTTGCCGTCATCCAGCAGCAGCTCCTGCCCGGGCTGCACACCCTGCACCAGCGCGGCAGGGCAGGGGATGCCCTGCGCGCCCAGACGCACGGTCTGCCCGGCGGTCAGGGACAGCGGCTGCGGCAGACGGCCGATGCGCAATTCCGGCCCCTGCAGATCAATGAGCAGCTTTTTGACCCCGGCTTTATGCAGCATCACCAGCCAGTCCTTGTGCGCTGCCAGCGGCCCGTGAGAAAGATTCATGCGGATGCCGGTCATACCGGCTTCCACCATCTGCTGCAAAAGCTTTACATCGGCACAGGCAGGGCCGATGGTTCCGTAAAAATCCATAATTCCTCCTGCAATTCACGTTTTCTTTCTATTGTAGCATGACCGCGCTGCAAAAGATAGCCCGGCGGCGCACAAAAAAACACCGGAAGCTGATGCAAAGCCTCCGGTGTCTTTTTATGATGCCTTATGGGGTTTACTGCTACACTTTGCACCGCCTGCGTTCAGTACAAAGCTTACAGCTCCCTCTATTTTTAAAGGTTGTACTTAGTTTACAGCATTTCAGGCATTTCGTCAAGGGCATTTTCCAGCTTTTGCCGGGAAAAACTGGAATATCACAACATTATCACAACTGCAGCTGGTGGTAGCACACGCCCTCCATGGTCTTCCAGCAGGCGGTGCTTCCCTCCAGGGTCATGTAGCTGTGGGCAGTGTTTTCCTTGGGGATGCTCACAGAGCCGGGGTTCAGGTAAAGGTTCCCCTGCCCGAAGTCTGTCCATGCGGGCACATGGGTGTGGCCGTGGAGCAGAATGTCCCTCGGGGCAAGGGGCGGCAGATGGTTTAGGTTGAACACATGGCCGTGGGTGACGTAGACCAGCCGCTGCCCCACCGGCAGCACGGCGTAATCTGCCAGCACCGGGAAATTGAGCACCATCTGGTCTACCTCGGCATCGCAGTTGCCCCGCACGCACAGCAGCTTGGGCGCAAGGCTGTTCAGCAGCGGAATCACCTTTTTGGGGGCGTAATCCCGGGGCAGGTCGTTGCGGGGGCCGTGGTAGAGCAGGTCTCCCAGAAACAGCAGGCGGTCGGCCTGCTCCCGTTCAAAGGCCTGCTGCAGCTGCTGCGCATAATAATAGGAGCCGTGCAGGTCTGATGCGATCATCCATTTCATGTATAATGCCCTCCCTCAGAGCCGGTTTGCCTTATTGTAGCGCCTGCTGTAAAAATGGTCAAGTGATTACAAAAGTCATACTTTTGTACCAAAACCCCTTGACACGCCGCTGAGGATGTGGTATTCTGCTGGAGTTGCAGCCCGCAAATGCGCAGGCTGCATATCGCGGACAGCTGCCGCGATCATAAAAACCGTGTGGATTTTTACAGCAACATTGCTACTTTTCGCCACACAATGACCTCACAAGGGCCATTGTGTGGCTTTTTTGTGCGCCGGAAACCGGCTGCAGGCCGGTGCTGCGCCTTCCACGCTTTGAACTTTTACAGATAGCAGGTGAATTTTTTCAATGAACGAAACTTTTATGAAGGAGAAGCCGGTGCTGCCGCTGCTGCTCTCGATGGCGCTGCCCAACGTGGTCTCCATGCTGGTGAACAGCCTCTACAATATCGTGGACAGCCTGTTTGTGGCGCGCATCAGCGAGGACGCCATGACCGCTTTAAGTCTGGTGTTCCCTATCCAGAACTTTTCCAACGCCATTGCCATCGGCTTTGGCATTGGTATCAACGCCATGATCGCGCTGTATCTGGGCGCGGGCGACCGCGAAAAGGCTGAGACGGCCGCAACCCACGGCTTTGTGCTCAGCCTTGTGCACGGCGTGGTGATGATGGTGGTCAGCATCGCCATCATGCCCGGCTTTCTGCGCCGCTTTACGCAGGACGAGACGCTGATCGCCGCCGGCATCACCTACTCTACCATTGTGTTCCTGTTTTTGGTCGTGAACATGGTCTCGCTGGCCTTTGAAAAGATCTTTCAGGCGGTGGGCCGCATGAAGGTGTCCATGGTCGCGCTGATCACCGGCTGCGTGTGCAATATTTTGCTGGACCCGGTGCTCATCTTCGGGCTTGGGCCGGTGCCTGCCATGGGCATTGCAGGCGCGGCACTGGCTACCGGCATCGGTCAGGTGCTCAGCGTGGTGGTCTACCTTGTAGTCTACCTGCGTACCGAGCTGCCGGTGCGGCTGCGCCGCAGCTGTCTGCGCCCGGATGCAGTGCTGGATGGCAGACTGTACGCCATCGGCATTCCGGCCATCCTGAATCTGGCGCTGCCCTCACTGCTGGTCACCTTCCTTAACGGATTGCTGGCGGCCTTTTCTCAGAGCTATGTGGTGGTGCTGGGCATCTATTATAAATTGCAGACCTTTTTGTACCTGCCTGCCAACGGCTTCGTGCAGGGCATGCGTCCCCTTATCGGCTATAACTACGGTGCGCGGGAGCACGCCCGGGTGAAAAAGCTGTTCCAGCTGACCCTGCTCATGAGCGCTGCCATCATGGCGGCGGGCACGGTGATCTGTCAGGTTGCTTCCGGGCAGCTGATAGGACTGTTCACCCAGAACCCCGAAACCATCGCCGCCGGGCAGACCGCGCTGCGCATCATCAGCATCGGCTTTGTCATCTCGGCAGTCTCCACCACCGCCTCCGGTGCGCTGGAGGGTCTGGGCAAAGGTGCAGAATCGCTGGTCATCGCGCTGTGCCGGTACGTTGTTTTCATCATGCCGCTGGCTGCACTGCTGTGTAACTGGCTGGGCGCAGACGGCGCATGGCACGCCTTCTGGCTTACCGAGGTGCTGGCGGCAGTGGTCTCCGGTATCGTCTACCGCCGGGCGGTCGCACATAAAAAATAAGAATTTCTGATAGGGGCGTTTCATAACGTCCCTATTTTTCATTGACACTACGGGAAAAGTACGGTAAAATAATTTTCGTGTTTTGACAAAAACTGTCAGTGCGCAAGATATTACAGAGGATGTGGAAGTATATGATCGAGACCATTGCCGCCGTCAATCAGGCGGTGAACAGCTTTATCTGGGGCATCCCCGCCATGGTGTGCATCATTGGCGTGGGGCTGCTGCTCAGTGTCCGCACGGGCTTTTTGCAGATCCGCAAATTCCCCTACGCCATCCGCACCACCGTGGGCCGGATGTTCCGCAAGCGGGACGCCTCGGACGGTGCCATGACCCCCTTTCAGGCGGTGTGCACCGCGCTGGCGGGCACAGTGGGCACCGGCAACATTGCCGGTGTGGCGGGTGCTATTGCCATCGGCGGCCCGGGTGCCGTGTTCTGGATGTGGTGCTCTGCGCTGCTGGGGATGTGCACCAAGTTTGCCGAGGTGACGCTGGCCGTGCATTTCCGGGAGCGCAGCGATACCGGCGAGTGGGTGGGCGGCCCGATGTACTATATTAAAAACGGCCTTGGCCGCCGCTGGCAGTTTCTGGCCGTGCTGTACGCGCTGTTCGGCGTGCTGACCGTGTTCGGTACCGGCAACGCAACGCAGGTGAATACCATCGTGGCAGCGGTGGATACCGCCCTGCTGGAATACGGGCTGGTGGGCGGCAGCTTTCTGCCAACCCTCAACCTCATCGTGGGCATCCTTGTGGCGGTGCTGGTGGCGCTGGTGTTGCTGGGTGGTATCAAGCGCATTGGCAGCGTGAGCGAGAAGCTGGTGCCCTTTATGGCACTGTTCTACATTGTGCTGTCGGTGGGCGTGGTGGTGCTCAACTTCTCCCGCCTGCCCTATGTGCTGGAATCCATCGTGGCGGGTGCGTTCAACCCCGCTGCCTTTACCGGCGGCACCATCGGCAGTCTGTTTGTCAGTATGCAAAAGGGCGTTTCCCGCGGCATCTTTTCCAACGAGGCCGGTCTTGGCACCGGTTCTATCGCCCATGCCTGCGCCGACACCAAAAAGCCGGTCAAGCAGGGCATGTTCGGTATTTTTGAGGTGTTTGCCGATACCATCGTCATCTGCACCCTGACCGCGCTGGTCATCCTGTGCAGCGGCACCCCGGTCAGCTACGGCGCAGCTGCGGGTGCTGAGCTGACCATCTCCGGCTTTACCACCACCTACGGCGGCTGGGCGTCTATCTTTACTGCCGTGGCGCTGTGCTGCTTTGCCTTTTCCACCATCATCGGCTGGGGTCTGTACGGCTCCCGCTTTCTGGTGTTCCTGTGCAAGAGCAACAAAGTGGCGCGCCCCTTCTTTGTGGTGTATGCTCTGGTAGCCATTCTGGGTGCTACCATGGACCTTGGTCTGCTGTGGAGCATCGCCGACACCTTCAACGGTCTGATGAGCATCCCCAACCTCATTGCATTGCTGCTGCTTTCCGGCACGGTGGTGCAGCTGACCCGCGCCTTTTTTAAATCAGAAGGGTGAGCGGCAGCTCTGCCCATAGTGGACAGAAACGCCGGAACGCGGTATACTGAGAAAAAACAACGGTGGCTATGCACCACAGGAGGTTCTAACGTGGAAAACTTTAACGAACTGCTGCAAAAGTATGCAGATTTTATCGTCCGGGTGGGTGTGAACCCGCAGCCGGGGCAGACCCTGATCATCAACTGCCCGCTGGAAGGTGCCCCGCTGGCACGGCTGTGCGTGCGCAGCGCCTACGAGGCCGGTGCGCGGGACGTGCAGGTGAACTGGCAGGATGACGCCGTTACCCGCATCCGCATGGAGCTGGGCAGCGAGGACGCCCTGACCGACCACAAGGGCTGGCAGCTGCGCCGCTATCTGGACTATGCCGAGAGCGAGGGCGGTGTGTGCGTGCTGCACCTCATCGCGGACGACCCGGAGTTGTTCGCCGGGCTGGACGGTGCCAAGATCAGCCGGGTGAACAGCGCGAACCGCAGCTTTATGCAGCCGTGGCGGGAGTACACCATGAACGACAGGGTGCAGTGGTCCATCGCCGCCCTGCCCGCAGAGCCGTGGGCAAAGAAGATGTTCCCGGAGCTGGACACTGCCGCCGCCATTGAGGCACAGTGGAAGCTGATCTTTGATACCTGCCGCGTGACCGGCGGCGACCCGGTAGGGGAGTGGCAGAAGCATCTGGACCGCCTGAACGAGCTGGGCGCAAAGATGAACGCCCTGGATCTGGAAAGCGTGCATTTTGAAAGCGCCAACGGCACCGACCTGACCGTGGGTCTGGCGGAACAGGCGGTGTGGGAGAGCGCCGGCAGCAAAAACGAGAAGGGCGTGCCCTTCCTGCCCAACATCCCCACCGAGGAGGTGTTCACCGCGCCCCATAAGGATAAGGTGGACGGCATCGTTTACGGCACAAAGCCCTACGTCTTTAACGGTCAGCTCATCAAGAATTTCCATGTCACCTTCAAGGATGGCAAGGTGGTGGAGCACGGCGCCGACGAGGGCGCAGACCTGCTGGGCCAGCTGCTGGACACCGACGAGGGCGCACGCCACATCGGTGAGGTGGCACTGGTGCCCGCCTCTAGCCCCATCAACCGCAGCGGCAAGCTGTTCTACAACACCCTGTTTGACGAGAACGCTGCCTGCCACATCGCCTTTGGCGACAGCTACCCCGGCACCACCGTGGGCGGCACCGGCCTTTCCAAGGAGGAGCTGGCAGCCCGCGGCATGAACCACTCCTCCCTGCACGAGGACGTGATGATCGGTGCAGAGGACAGCCGCATCACCGGCAAATGCCGCGATGGCCGCACCGTGCCGCTGTTTGAAAACGGCGTCTGGGTGCTGTAAAAAGCCCCAAAGGGTGCGCAACGGCAAAAAAATTGCGAAAATGCTTGCATAAATCGCAAGAGTATGCTATATTCTAGTAGTACGATATAGTTTAACCTGAAACGTGGGCCGCAAGGTCCGCGTTTCTTGTTTGTTTGGAGGTTTTTTATGGCGAAGCAGTCTGGCGGCAACACCGCGCAGAGAGTGGAAGCGCTTGTCCGTCCCACGGTGGAAGGCATGGGTCTGCGCCTGTGGGATGTGGTTTTTGAGAAGGAAGGGCCGGACTGGTATCTTCGCATCCTCATCGACCGGGACGGCACCATGGATACCGACACCTGCGCGGATGTTTCCCATGCGCTGGACCCCATCCTTGACGAGGCAGACCCCATCGACCAGAGCTATTATCTGGAAGTGGGCAGCCCCGGCCTTGGCCGCAAGCTGACCCGCCCGGAGCACTACGAGGCGCTCAAGGGCCAGAAAGTGCGGGCAAAGCTCATCCGCCCCAACGCTGACGGCGTGCGGGAGCTGTCCGGCATCCTGACCGGCCGCGAGGGCAGCACCGTGACGCTGGAAACCGAGAACGGCCCCGTGACCTTTGAGGTGAATGCAGCCTCCGGCGTGCAGCTGTGCGACGACGAGGATTTGTTCAACTGAGAAGAACCGTCTCTGATGGAGAAAAGAGAACAAAATATATAGGAGGAACCCGAAAAATGACAGCAGCGAATAAGGACTTTTTTGAAGCGCTCTCCATGCTGGAGCATGAGCGCGGCATCACCGCAGAATACCTGATCGAAAAGATCAAGGCGGCTATCATCATTGCCGTCAAGAAGAACTATGAGGTCGAGGAGGATCACATCCGGGTGGATATCGACCCCGACACCGGCCGCTTTGACGTGGCACTGATCCAGGATATCGTGGCAGACGAGGACTGGTACGACGAGCACGCCGAGATCGGTGTGACCGAGGCACGCAAGATCCGCAGCAGCTACGAGGTGGGCGACCGCATCATCACCCCGCTCAAGACCCGCGATTTTGGCCGTATTGCCGCCCAGACCGCAAAACACGTCATCCGTCAGGGCATCCGCGAGGCTGAGCGCAACCAGCAGCTCAGCGAGATCCAGTCCCGCGCACATGACATCGTGCAGGCCACCGTTACCCGCGTGGATACCGAGAAGGGCATCGTAGCGCTGGATCTGGGCAAGGGCGGCGAGGCTGTTCTGCCCCGCAACGAGCAGGTGCCCGGCGAGGTGTACACCGAGGGTGAGACCCTGCAGGTCTACATCGTGGACGTGGTCAGCACCGAGCGCGGCCCCCGCGTGATGATCAGCCGCACCCATCCCGGCCTTGTCAAGCGCCTGTTTGAGCTGGAAGTGCCCGAGATCTTTGACGGCACTGTGGAGGTAAAGGCCATCAGCCGCGAGGCCGGTGCCCGCACCAAGATGGCTGTCTGGTCCAAGGACCCCAACGTCAACCCTGTTTCCGCCTGCATCGGCGAGCACGGCGCCCGTGTGGCCGCTGTTGTGGAAAAGCTGGGCGGCGAGAAGATCGATATCGTCAAGTGGAGCGAGGATATCTCGGAGTTCATCTCCGCAGCCCTGAGCCCTGCCAAGGTGGTCAAGGTGGAGCTGCTGCCCGGCGAGACCCGCTCCTGCCGCGTCACCGTGCCTGACCAGCAGCTGAGCCTTGCCATTGGCAACAAGGGTCAGAACGCCCGCCTGTGCGCCCGCCTGACCGGCTACAACATCGACATTCGCCCCGAGAGCGGCTACTACGGCGAGGACGAGGAGCCCAAGGCTGCCGAGCCCAAGACCGAGGACGCTGAGTAAGAGCGGCTGTGACCGCACCTGAAGGAGGGAAACCGGATGGCACAAAAAAAGATCCCTGCCCGCCAGTGCATCGGCTGCATGACCAGCCGCCCCAAAAAGGAGCTGGTGCGCGTGGTGCGCGCACCCAGCGGGGAGATCAGCATTGATCTGGTAGGCAAAAAGCCGGGACGCGGCGCATATCTCTGCCCGGACCCGGACTGCCTGACCAAGGCAAAAAAGAAAAAGGCGCTGGAACGCTGCTTTGAGCAGCCGGTTCCCGCCGAGGTATACGACGCGCTGGCTGTACAGCTGGCCGCAGCCGCAAAGGAGGCAGCAGCCGATGGCAAAAAAGAATAACGCCCCCGCAAAACCCAAGCTGCCCCCGGAGGAGGCGCTGTATCAGGCCGTGAGCCTGTGCCGCAAGGCCGGTGCGCTGACCATGGGCTTTGATGCCGTGGAGGAAGCCTGCGTAAAAAGCAAGGCATGGCTGGTGATGACCGCATCGGACATCAGCCCCAAGACCCTGCAGCGTTTGAACTACGCCGTGGGGGACTTGGTGGACGTGTTCACCATGCCGCTGACGCAGGATAAGCTGGCCGATATCAGCCACAAGCCCGTGGCTGTTTACGCGGTGACCGACCGCAACCTCGCAAAGCTCTGCTTCGACCGCCTGTCGGACTGCGGAGCAATCAAAAATGAGGAGGATATGAGCGAATGATCGTAAAATATAAAGTGAGTGACTTTGCAAAGGATCTGAACCTTTCTGCAAAGAAGGTACTGGACGAACTGGCCGCTATGGGCAGCACCGGCAAGAAGAACAGCTCCAATCTGGAGGAGAACGAGCTGAACTACCTGCTGGAAAAGTTCAGCAAGGATAACAGCGTGGCAAATCTGGACGAGTTTTTGAACAGCGCCAAGGCTCCCAAGGAGGAGCCCAAGGCCGAGAAGAAGGCTGAGAAGAAGGCTGAAAAGAAGCCCGAGGCTCCCAAGGCTGACAAAAAGCCCCAGCAGCCCGCCGCAAAGGCCGAGCAGCCCAAGGCAAACAATAATAATAACAATAACGGCAAGCACGGCGACAAGAAGCCCGAGCAGCATAAGAAGCGCGAGGAAAAGACCGTTTCGTTCAGCGAACTGGCACGCGAGACCGGCGCAAAGGCTACTGCTGCCCCCGCACAGGCTGTTTCTGTCCGCCGCGAGGACAATCAGGTCACCGTGGATACCCGCACTGTGGATATGAACGTGGATCGCTTCGACGCCCGCTACGATGATCTGGCCTCCACCAAGAACACCGAGAACCGCCGCAAGCCCACCCCGCAGGGCAACAAGCAGAAGTTCACCCAGCGCGGCCAGCGCCAGCGCCAGCAGTTCCAGAAGGGCAAGCGCGAGACTGAGTTCGAGCGCCTGCAGCGTATCCAGCTGGAGAAGGCACGCAACGCCCAGCTGAAGGTGATGATCCCTGACGAGATCACCGTGGGCGAGTTGGCTGCCCGCCTGAAGCAGCAGGCCGGTAAGGTCATTGCCAAGTTCATGCAGATGGGCGAGATGCACGCCATCAACGACGTGATCGATTTCGACACCGCAGCTCTGCTGGCAGAGGAGTTCCACGCAAAGGTCGAGCACGAGGTGCACGTTACCATCGAGGAGCGCCTGTTCACGCAGGAAGAGGATGCACAGGAGGATCTGGTGGAGCGTCCCCCGGTGGTCTGTGTCATGGGTCACGTTGACCACGGCAAGACCAGTATTCTGGATGCGATCCGTAAGACCAACGTTACCGCAGGCGAGGCCGGCGGCATCACGCAGGCCATCGGTGCATATCAGGTCAAGGTCAACGACAGCCTCATCACCTTCCTGGATACCCCGGGCCACGAGGCATTCACCTCCATGCGTGCCCGCGGTGCCAACATGACCGATATCGCCGTTCTGGTGGTTGCTGCCGATGACGGCATCATGCCCCAGACCATCGAGTCCATCAACCACGCCAAGGCTGCAAATGTCAAGCTCATCGTGGCAATGAATAAGATGGATAAGCCCACCGCAAACCCCGAGCGCGTGATGGAAGGCCTGACCAAGTACGGCATCATCACCGAGGACTGGGGCGGCGATGTGGCCTGCATCCCGGTGTCTGCCCTGACCGGCATGGGCATCAACGACCTGCTGGAGCGCATTGCTCTGGAAGCTGAGGTCATGGAGCTGAAGGCAAACCCCAACCGCCGCGCCAAGGGTGCGGTCGTTGAGGCCCGTCTGGATAAGGGCCAGGGCCCCATTGCCACCATTCTGGTGCAGAACGGCACCCTGCACTCCGGCGACGTCATCATTGCCGGTACCGCTGTGGGCCGCGTGCGTACCATGCGCAGCGACAAGGGTCAGCTGCTGACCGATGCCGGCCCCTCCACCCCTGTGGAGATCACCGGCCTGACCGCAGTGCCGGAAGCAGGCGACCTGTTCGAGGCTGTTGAGGACGAGCGTCTGGCCCGTGAACTGGCCGAGCAGCGCATCGCTGCCGCCAAGGAGAAGCAGTTCTCCTCCTTCCAGAAGGTCACGCTGGATAACCTGTTCAGCCAGATGGCACAGAACGACATGAAGGAGCTGGCCATCGTGGTCAAGGCCGACGTGCAGGGCTCTGCCGAGGCTGTGAAGCAGAGTTTGGAGAAGATCTCCAACGACGAGGTGCGTGTGCGCGTCATCCACGCCGGTGTCGGCGCCATCAGCAAGTCTGACGTCGATCTGGCCGATGCCTCCAACGCCATCATCATCGGCTTCAACGTCCGCCCGGACAACGTGGCCAAGGAAGAAGCTGCTGCCACCAAGGTGGAAATGCGTATGTACCGCGTCATTTACGACGCCATCAACGATGTCACCGACGCTATGAAGGGTATGCTGGCACCCAAGTTCCGCGAGGTCTCTCTGGGCGAACTGCAGGTGCGTCAGGTGTACAAGATCTCCAACGTGGGTACCGTTGCAGGCTGCCGCGTGACCAGCGGCAAGATCACCCGCGACAGCAAGGTGCGCGTGGTACGTGACGGCATTGTCATCGCCGAGGACGAGATCGCATCCCTGAAGCGCTTCAAGGACGACGCTAAGGAAGTGGCCGAGGGCTACGAGTGCGGCGTGACCCTGGAGAAGTTTGCGGACGTCAAGGAAGGCGACGTGTACGAGGCCTTCAAGATGGAAGAGTACCGCGACTAAGCAAAAACCGAATATATAACAGCTTCCCGGCAGAAAAGGCTTCCCCCGTCCGGGGGAAGCTGTCGAACGAAGTGAGACTGATGAGGGCGTATCTTTCGCAGGTGTGGAGCGTGCGCCCTCATCCGTCGTTTTGGCAGACAAATGCCGCCTTGCCCCGGCCGGGGCAAGGCTTTGGGAAGCTGCCGGACAGAATTTGGAGAAAACTATGTCTCAGAAAAATATGGGCCGTCTTGCGCAGGATATGAAGCGCGAGGTCATTGCCATCATCGGCCGACTGAAGGACCCGCGGCTGGAGGGCGGTCTGCTGACCGTCACCCGTCTGGACGTGACGCCGGATCTGGATGTGGCAAAAGTGTATGTAAGCGTGATGGGCCGCGCAGACGGCCCCAAGCCTGCTATTGAAGCGCTGAACCGTGCCGCAGGCCATGTGCGCACCGAGGTCAGCAAAAAAATGCACATCCGCAAGGCACCCCGCTTCATCTTTGTGGAGGATGACGGTGCCGCCTACGCCGCCCACATCAACGAGCTGCTGCGCAGCCTGAACGTGAACGGCGAGGAGGAAGCACAGCCTGTCGATACCGAACAGACCGAGGACTGACTGCCTTTGCGGAAAGGATGGATCATTGGATGACAGAACAACTGGATGTGCAGCAGATGGCGCAGCGCCTGCTGGCTGCGGATAACATTTTGATTCTGTGCCACAAAAACCCGGACGGTGACACCATCGGCTGCGGCAGCGCCCTGTACTATGCGCTCAAAGCGCTGGAAAAAACGACGGCGGTGCTCTGCTCCGATGCCATTCCGTCCCGCTACGCCTTTACGAACCCACGGCTGTTCAAGGGCGAGTTCGAGACCCGCACTGTGATTGCGGTGGACGTGGCCGGTTTGCAGCTGTTTGGCGAAAATAACGGTGTGCCGCAGTACGCACGCCATGTAGACCTGTGCATCGACCACCACGCAGGCAACAACGGCTATGCCGATTTTACCCTTCTGGATGCCGGTGCCGCTGCGGCAGCGGAACTGCTGTATCAGGTCATCGTGGAGATGGGGGTGACTATCACCCCCCACATTGCCGACTGCCTGTACACCGGCATTGCTACCGACACCGGTTGCTTCAAGTTCTCCTCCACCACAGCTAACACCCACACGGTGGCGGCAAAACTTATTGAAGCCGGCTGTCATGTGGAGGAGCTGAACACCCTGCTCTTTGACACAAAGCCCCGTGCCCGCATGGAGGCCGAGCGCATCGCCCGCAACCATCTGGAGTACTATCTGGACGGTCGCTGCGCCCTGATCTACCTGACGAGAGACGAGATACGGCAGAGCGGGGTAGACCCCGCAGATCTGGAGGAACTGACCAGTCTGCCCATCAGCATCGAGGGAGTCAAGGTGGGTCTGACCCTGCGCCAGCAGCCCGGCGGCAGCTACCGCATCAGCGTGCGCACCGCAAAGGGCGTGGACGCCTGTGCCATTGCCCGGTGTCTGGGCGGCGGCGGCCACACCCGCGCAGCGGGTTGTGAACTGCTGGGCGACCTTGAAAACGCCAAAAATGCGATCCTTGCAGAGGTGGAAGCCGAGCTGGACGCACCGCAGGAGGAAGCATAATGCAGGGCATCCTGATCGTAGACAAGCCCATGGACTGGACCAGCTTTGACGTAGTGGCAAAGCTGCGCGGCGTGCTGGGTACACGCAAGCTGGGGCACAGCGGTACGCTGGACCCCATGGCCACCGGCGTTCTGCCGGTGTTCTGCGGCGGTGCCAGCAAGGCGGTGGATCTGCAGCTGAACCACGACAAGACCTACCGCGCCACCCTGCGCTTGGGCGCACGCACCGATACCGGCGATAGCACCGGCACTGTGCTGGAAACTGCACCCGTCACCGCCGGAGAGAAGGAACTGCTGGCTGTGCTGCCGCAGTTTGTCGGCCCGCAGATGCAGGTGCCGCCCATGTACTCGGCAGTCAAGATCAACGGTCAGCCGCTGTATAAGCTGGCGCGTGAGGGCGTGACCGTGGAACGCAAGGCGCGCCCTATTGAAATTTACGGCATCGAGTACGGCGGCAGTCCGGAAGAAAACGAGTATGTGCTGACGGTGCGCTGCTCCAAAGGCACCTATATCCGCACCCTGCTGGAGGATATCGCCGCCGCAATGGGGCAGAAGGGCACCATGAGCGCGCTGCGCCGCACTGCTGCCGGTCTGTACACCGAAGCAGATGCCCACACGCTGGAAGAAATTCTTGCCGCAAAGGAGCAGGGGAACGCTGCACTGGAAGCACTGATGCTGCCGGTGGAAAGCGTGTTCACCCCGCTGCCGCTGCTGATGGTGGAGCCATGGGTGGAGCAGCACCTGTACAACGGCTGTCCCACCAGCCGCTACCCCGCAGCAGACGGACGCTACCGGGTGCGCAATGCCGCCGGGCAGTTCCTTGGCCTTGCTAACATTACCGGCGGGGTGCTCCGGGTGGAAAAACTGTTCGTGGAACGTAATTGAGCAATAAAGGAAACAAGACCCATGCAGATCATTTCTCAGTTTGCCCCGCTGCCGCTGGCACAGCCCGCAAAGGGTACCGCCGTGGCCATGGGCTACTTTGACGGCATCCATATCGGCCACCGGGCGGTGATCGAAGGGGCTGTGCAGTGGGCAAAGACCCATGATGCAGCTCCGGCGGTGTTCACCTTCCGCCTGCCGGTGGAAAATAAAATGAAGGGCAAGCGCCTGCTCTCCACCGAGGATAAGCACGCCCTGATCCACAGCCTTGGGGTGGAGTATTACCTCACCCCGGACTTTGAGGCGATCAAGGCACTGAGCCCGGAGGAGTTTGTGCGCGGCATCGTGGAAAACTGCCACGCCCGGGCGCTGTTCTGTGGCGAAAACTTCACCTTTGGCGCAAAGGCTGCCGGTACGCCGGAGCTGCTGCGCACCCTCTGTGCTCCTCTTGGGGTAGAGGTAGTGGTGGTGCCCATGGCACAATTTGAGGAAAAGCCGGTGTCCTCCACCCGCATCCGCACCGCGCTGGAGGGCGGGGACATCCCGGCCGCCAACGCCATGCTGGGCATGCCCTACGCCATCCGGTTTGCGGTGCAGCACGGGGCAGGGCTGGGGCACACCCTCGGGGTGCCCACCATCAACCAGCTGTACCCGCAGGGCTTCCAGATGCCCCGCAGCGGCATTTATATCACCCGCACCTGTATCAACGGGGTGTGGTATCCCTCGGCCACCGGTCTGGGCAGCCGCCCTACCGTGAACGATGACGCCACCAAGGTGACCTGTGAGACTTTTATCCCGGGCTTTTCCGGTGACCTGTACGGCACCGACCCGGTGGTGGAGTTCCACGCTTACCTGAGCCCCAGCAAAAAGTTTGATACGCTGGACCAGCTGCGGGACTGCATCAACGATGCCGCTCGCCGCGCACAGGAATATTTTGCATAACGCATCAACAGCGGAAAAATTATTTTTATTTGGGGTCGAGAAACGCCTGTGGGCGTTTTTCGACCCCTTTTGTCATGAAGGAAAACAGCATTTCCGGCGTCTGCGGGCAGAAAAAACCGCACTTCGGGCAAAATAGACACATTTCCGTGCAACAATGGCAAATGTTTGTTAAACAATTATCTATCCCATATCCTTGCAATGCACGCAGTTTTTGTTTATAATAGTAACTGTACGGGGCAACGCCCCGATTGTGAGCGAGACTCTGGTTCAGAATTATAATTTGAGAGGAGTTTTTACCATGGGTTTAGGTAAGAAGACGATCGACGATCAGAACTACTGCGGCAAGAAGGTGCTTGTCCGCTGCGATTTCAACGTTCCGATGAAGGACGGTGTCATCACCAACGAGAACCGCATCAACGCAGCACTGCCCACCATCCAGAAGCTAGTCAACGATGGCGCTAAGGTCATCCTGTGCAGCCACCTGGGCAAGCCCAAGAACGGCCCCGAGGCTAAGTTCAGCCTGGCTCCCGTTGCTGTGGCTCTGAGCGCAAAGCTGGGCAAGACCGTTGTGTTTGCTGACGACGACAACGTTGTGGGCGAGAACGCAAAGGCTGCTGTGGCTGCTATGAACAACGGCGACGTCGTTCTGCTGCAGAACACCCGTTTCCGCAAGGAAGAGACTAAGAACATGCCCGAGTTCAGCGAGGAGCTGGCTTCTCTGGCTGATGCTTATGTGGACGATGCCTTCGGCAGCTGCCACCGTGCACACTGCTCCACTGCAGGTGTCACCGACTACATCAAGGATACCGCTGTCGGCTACCTGATGGAGAAGGAGATCAAGTATCTGGGCAACGCTGTCAACGACCCCGTCCGTCCCTTCACCGCTATTCTGGGCGGCGCTAAGGTTGCTGATAAGCTGAACGTCATCTCCAACCTGCTGGAGAAGGTCGATACCCTGATCATTGGTGGCGGCATGGCTTACACCTTCGTCAAGGCTCAGGGCTACGAAGTGGGCAAGAGCCTGTGCGACGACACCAAGCTGGACTACTGCAAGGAAATGATGGCTAAGGCCAAGGAGAAGGGCGTCAAGCTGCTGCTGCCCGTGGATGCAGTCTGCATCAAGGACTTCCCCGATCCCATCGACGCTCCTGTGGACGTGACCGTGGTGCCTGTCACCGCGATCCCCGCTGACATGGAGGGCTGCGACATCGGCCCCGAGACCATGAAGCTGTTTGCTGACGCTGTCAAGGCTTCCAAGACCGTTGTCTGGAACGGCCCCATGGGCGTGTTCGAGAACCCCACTCTGGCAGCCGGTACTCTGGCTGTTGCCAAGGCTATGGCTGAGAGCGATGCTACCACCGTGATCGGCGGCGGCGACAGCGCAGCAGCTGTGCAGCAGATGGGTCTGGGCGACAAGATGACCCACATCTCCACCGGCGGCGGCGCTTCTCTGGAGTATCTGGAGGGCAAGGAACTGCCTGGCATCGCAGTCATCCAGAACGCATAATTTTTCCGGCATCACAATGGGTGCGGCGGCATTTACGCCGCCGCATCTTTTCTTTTTGTGCAGGCAATTTGTAAATAGTTACGAAGGTAAGGAGAAAATAACAATGGATAAGGCAAAGCGCAAGGCTATTATCGCTGGCAACTGGAAAATGAACAAGACCGCCTCCGAGGCTGCTGTTCTGGTGGACGAGCTGATCCCCGCCGTGAAGGACGCTACCTGCGAGGTGGTCATCTGCACCCCGTTTACCGATCTGGTCACCGCTGTGGCTAAGACCAAGGGCACCAACATCCATGTTGGCGCCGAGAACGTCCACTTTGAGAAGTCCGGTGCTTTCACCGGCGAGATCAGCGCCGATATGCTGGTGGATCTGGGCGTGGAGTACGTCATCGTCGGCCACTCTGAGCGCCGCCAGTACTTTGCAGAGACCGACCAGACCGTCAACAAGCGCACTCTGGCTGCTCTGAATGCCGGCCTGAAGGTCATCCTGTGCGTGGGCGAGAGCCTGCAGCAGCGCGAGGAGGGCGTTACCGAGGAGCTGGTTCGTATGCAGACCAAGATCGCTCTGCGTGACGTGACCGCTGAGCAGATGGCAAACGTTGTCATCGCTTACGAGCCTGTCTGGGCCATCGGCACCGGCAAGACCGCTACCTCCGATCAGGCAGAGGAAGTCTGCGCACAGATCCGCAAGGTGGTGGGCGAGCTGTACGGCGAGGCCGTGGCCGAGGCTACCACCGTGCAGTACGGCGGCAGCATGAACGCCAAGAACTGCGAGGAGCTGCTGAGCAAGAAGGATGTGGACGGCGGCCTGATCGGCGGCGCATCTCTGAAGGCTCCTGATTTTGCTGTTATCGTCAATGCCGCTTCCAACGGCTGAGAAAGTCCTCTGACCTGTTTTCCCAGCGCCCGGCTGCGCCGTTTTTCCAGCGCTGTGCCGGGCGCTATTTGTTCTAAATCAAAGGAGATTCAACGTTATGTCCAAGAAACCTGTACTTCTGTGCATCATGGATGGCTTTGGCTGGGTGCCCAACGAGACCTACGGCAATGCCGTGGTCGCCGCAAAGACCCCCCATCTGGATGCCCTGATGGCAAAATATCCCATGACCACCATCGAGGCCTCCGGCATGGCTGTCGGCCTGCCCGATGGTCAGATGGGCAACTCTGAGGTGGGCCACACCAACATGGGCGCTGGCCGCATCGTTTACCAGCAGCTGACCCTCATCACCAAATCCATCCGGGACGGTGAGATGTTCAAGAACCCCGTGCTGGTCAAGAACATGAAGGCCGCCATTGAGGCAGGCAAGGCCATCCACCTGATGGGCCTGGTGGGCACCGGCGGTGTCCACAGCCACGCTGACCACTGGTTCGGCGTGCTGGAAATGGCAAAGCACATGGGCGCAAAGGAAGTCTACCTGCACTGCATCACCGATGGCCGTGATACCGACCCCCACGCCGGCAAGGGCTTCCTGGCTGACCTGCAGGCCAAGCTGGATGAGCTGGGCGTTGGCAAGATCGCCAGCGTTTCCGGCCGTTACTACGCCATGGACCGCGACAACAACTGGGACCGCGAGGAGAAGGCTTACGCCGCATTCGTCTACGGTGAGGGCAACCACGCTGCCAACGCTGCCGAGGCCATTGAGGCATCCTATGCTGCCGATAAGACCGACGAGTTCGTTCTGCCCTGCGTCACCTGCGAGGGCGGCCGCGTGCAGGATGGCGATACCGTCATCTTTATGAACTTCCGTCCCGACCGTGCCCGCCAGATGACCCGCATCTTCTGCGATGACGACTTCAAGGGCTTTGAGCGCCGCGGCGGCCGCAAGCAGGTCAACTATGTCTGCATGGCCGAGTACGATGCCACCATGCCCAACTGCGAGGTCGCCTATCCTCCCGTGGAGCTGAAGAATGTTCTGGGCCAGTACCTGTCCGAGAACGGCAAGACCCAGCTGCGCATTGCCGAGACCGAGAAGTATGCACACGTCACTTTCTTCTTCAACGGCGGTGTGGAGGCTCCCTACGAGGGTGAGGACCGCTGCGTCATCCCCAGCCCGAAGGTTGCCACCTACGACCTGCAGCCTGAGATGAGCGCCCCTGAGGTGGCTGCTGAGTGCGTCAAGCGCATCGAGAGCGGCAAGTATGATGTGGTCATCCTGAACTTTGCCAACTGCGACATGGTCGGCCACACCGGCGTGTTCGATGCCGCTGTCAAGGCCGTTGAGGCTGTGGATACCGCTGTGGATCAGGTGGTCACCGCTGTGCTGAACGCAGGCGGCTGCGCCTTTATCACGGCTGACCACGGCAACGCCGAGAAGATGATGAACCCGGACGGAACTCCCTTCACCGCCCACACCACCAACGTGGTGCCCTTTGTGGCCGTTGGCTGCGGCGATGTGAAGCTGCGCGAGGGTGGCTGCCTGGCAGATATCGCCCCCACCATGCTGCCCTATATCGGCCTGCCTGTCCCCGCTGAGATGACCGGCAAGAGCATCATCGTGGAGTAAGCACTCCGCAAATCGCTTTTCTGAAACGCAAAAAGACCTCCCTGTGCAGGTGCTGCCTGCATGGGGAGGTCTTTTGCTGTATCGCTTAGTAGTGCAGCTGGTCAGCGGTCAGTGCTTCCAGCACCGGCAGCATGGCGGCTGCCTCGGCCTTGGCGGCGGGCAGATCCATATCGCGGTAGTTGCCGCATTCCACCTCGCTGGCACCGGGGATATCCCCCTCAAAGGCGGCCATGAAGCGGAAGGAATCCACGGTCAGCTCCAATGCCTGCGCCGGGGTCAGCCCGCGGGTGAGCAGGTAGAAGCCGGTGCGGCAGCCCATGGGGCCAACGTAGATCACGCCGTCCTTCACCGCGCTGTTGCGGGCGTAGGTGGCAAACAGGTGCTCCAGCGTGTGGGCGGCACCGGTGGTCAGATAATCGCCCTGATTGGGCTTCTTCATCCGGATGTCCCAGGTCAGCACATCACCGTCCTGGCGGCTCAGGTACATGCCCCGGTCCAGTTTGGTGTGATCGACACAGAAGCTTGCAATGCGTTCCATGATGTTCTCCTTCAGGATCAGGCCTGCAGGCGCTGGACGCTGCCGTGGGCACAATCCACAGCGATATCCAGGCCGTCGCGGATGTGGCTGCAGGCACCTGCAGCACCCACGATGGTGGGTTTGAGCAGGGAGTTGCCCACGATGGCAGCGTGGCTGTTCAGGCCGGGCTCCTCGACCACCAGAGCGGCGGCATCGCGGACATAGCCCAGCATCTCGTTGGTGGTGGAGGGAACGACCAGCACCATGCCGGGGCGGAACTTTGCCTTGACCTCCTCCAGAGTGCGGCAGACGCAGGCCTTGCCGCTGGCGGAGACCAGATCGGTCTTGCCGCGGCCCACGCCTACACCGGTGGCCAGGCAGTTGCCCACCATGTGGATCTTGATCATGTTGGTGGTGCCGGAAACGCCCACGGGCACGCCTGCGGTCACAACAGCCAGCTCGCCGTTGTGCAGGTAGCCGTTCTCCTTGGCCAGAGCAGTGGACATCTCGATCAGCTCATCGGTGCTGTGTGCCAGAGACATCATCAGCGGGGTGATGCCCCAGCTCAGGGACAGCTGACGCTGCACCTGCTCGCGCATGACGCAGGCAATGATGGGCTGCTGCGGGCGGTACTTGCTCAGCAGGCGGGCAGTGGTGCCGGACTCAGACACGGTCACGATGGCAGCAGCGTTCACGTCCCGTGCGGTCAGGCAGGCGGCATGGGCGGTAGCGTCGGATACGCTGATCTTGCCGGGGTTGGAATCCATCGTGCGGCTGCGCAGATGGAAGCCCTCCTGCTCAGTGCGCTCAGCAATGGCAGACATGGTCTTGAGCGCCTCCACAGGGTAGGCACCGGCAGCGGTCTCACCGGACAGCATAATGGCAGAGGTGCCATCGTAAATGGCGTTTGCCACGTCCGAAATCTCGGCGCGGGTGGGGCGGGGGTTCACGATCATGCTGTCCAGCATCTGGGTAGCGGTGACGATGGGCTTGCCGAAGGAGAAGGAGCGGTCGATGATGGTCTTCTGGATGCCGGGCAGCTCGGTGAAGTCGATCTCCACGCCCAGATCGCCACGGGCCACCATCACGGCATCGGCAGCAGCCAAAATGCTGTCGATGTTATTCACGCCCTCGCGGTTCTCGATCTTTGCAATGATGCGGATGTTGGAATCGTACTGGTTCAGCAGGTTGCGGATATCGTACACGTCCTGTGCGGTGCGCACAAAGGAGGCAGCGATGAAATCGTAACCCTGCTGGATGCCGAAGATGATGTCATCCTTATCGCGCTGGCTCATATACGGCATAGACAGGTGCACGCCGGGCACGTTGACGCCCTTCTTGTTCTTGATCTTGCCGCTATTCAGTACGGTGCAGACGATGTCGGTGTCGTTCACGGTCTGGATCTGCAGCTTGATCAGGCCGTCGTCCAGCATGATGGTGCCGTTCGGCTCCACGTCCATGGGCAGATCCTTGTAGGTGATGGAGCAGATCTCGTTGGTGCCCTCCACATCGCGGGTGGTCAGGGTAAAGGTCTGGCCGGCAACCAGATTCTCAACGCCGTTCTTGAAGTCCTTCAGGCGGATCTCGGGACCCTTGGTGTCCAGCAGTGCAGCCACGGGCTTACCCAGCTCCTCACGCAGAGCCTTCAGCTTTTCAAGGCGACCCAGATGCTCCTCGTGGGAACCGTGGGAAAAATTGAAGCGGGCCACGTTCATGCCGTTGGCGATCAGATCGCGCAGCACGCCTTCCTTATCGGTGGAAGGACCAAGGGTGCAAATAATTTTCGTCTTTCTCATGCAATATACCTCCGTCAACTCTCTCTTACCTATATCCGGCACAGCATCCCTGCAGGCTGCTGTGTATGACCAATGGGAGTAAAAGCTCCCGGTACAGCGGGTCGGTTTATATGGCAGAGCGGGAAAACCCAAAACTCTACCACCTATTATTATAATCATTCCGGCGCAAGAGAGCAAGAGGAATTTTTGCTTGAATACAAGTTTTTGCATCTGTTGATGCCTAAAGGAAAGATTGCAAAACTTTTAACGATGCGCCGCAGCTTTCTGCGTGCTGTCTGACAGGGGAAAACTGCTGCAAAACGTGAAAACTGATAAGAACATACAAGACTGCTTCCTCTTGCATCGGAGGGGGTTTTTGCTTATAATAGGGGTAATAAAGTAGTACTGTTCCGGGGAACGCCCGGAGAATGGAGTGACCATTATGGAAAAACGCGTTTTTCTGATCGTGCTGGACAGCTTTGGCATCGGCGCAGAGCCGGATGCCGCTGCCTTTGGCGATGCAGGCACCAACACCTTGGGTGCCATTGCGAACCACCCCAATTTCAATTGCCCCAATCTGCGCAAGCTGGGCTTGTTCAACATTGACGGCGTGACCGCAGGGGAAAAGACGGATGCCCCGGCGGCTGCCTTTGCCCGCCTGCAGGAGCAGAGCATGGGCAAGGATACCACCATCGGCCACTGGGAGATCGCCGGTGTAGTCAGCCCGGAGCCGCTGCCCACCTTCCCCGAGGGCTTCCCGGAGGAGCTGATCCGGGAGTATGAGCAAAAGACCGGCCACAAGGTACTGTGCAACAAGCCCTATTCCGGCACGCAGGTGCTGAAGGACTACGGCGAGCAGGCCATGCGGGAAAATGCCCTCATCGTCTATACCAGCGCCGACAGCGTTTTTCAGGTGGCTGCCAACGAGGAGCTTGTACCGGTGCAGGAGCTGTACCGCTACTGCGAGATCGCCCGGGAAATGCTCAAGGGCAAGTACGGCGTAGGGCGTGTGATCGCCCGCCCCTTCCTGGGCAACAGCGCGGATACCTTCTACCGCACCACCAACCGCCACGACCTGAGCCTGAAGCCGCCCCGCGCCACCATGCTGGATCTGCTGAAGGATGCCGGTAAGGACGTGATCGCCGTGGGCAAGATCTACGATATCTTTGACGGCGAGGGCGTGACCGAAAAGATCAAGACCACCGGTAACACCAACGGCATCGCCTTTACCAAGGCTCTGCAGACCCGGGATTTTGAAGGCCTTGCCTTCGTGAATCTGGTAGACTTTGATATGCTCTACGGCCACCGCCGCGATGTGGCAGGCTACGCTGCCGCCGCTACGGAGTTCGACCGTTTTCTGGCTGATTTCCTGCCGGGGATGCGGGAGGGCGACCTGCTCATGATCACCGCCGACCACGGCTGCGACCCCTCTTACACCAAGACCACCGACCATACCCGCGAGTATGTGCCGTATCTGGTCTGCGGCAAGGGTGTGAAGGCGGGGACGGATCTGGGCACTAAGCTGTGCTTCGGCACCATCGCCCAGACCATCTGCGAATATCTGGAAGTGGACGCCTCCACGCTGGACGGCAAGAGCGTATGGCAGGAGATCCGGGCATAAAACGCCCCAAAAACAATAAGAACAGGAGCGTGAAACGATGCGTATTTATGATCTGATCGCAAAAAAGCGGGATGGCGGCACCCACACCCGGGAGGAACTGGAGGCCATCGTCAATGGCTTTGTCAGCGGGGAAGTGGCTGACTACCAGATGGCCGCATGGATGATGGCGGTGTATCTGCGCGGCATGACCAACGCGGAGACCGCTGAGCTGACCGATGTGATGGCGCACAGCGGTGTGATGGTAGACCTTTCGCCCATTCCGGGCATCAAGGTGGACAAGCACTCCACCGGCGGTGTGGGCGACAAGACCACGCTGGTCATCGCGCCCATCGTGGCGGCCTGCGGGGTGAAGATCGCCAAAATGAGCGGCCGGGGTCTCGGCCACACCGGCGGCACCATTGATAAAATGGAAAGCGTGCCCGGCACAAAAACTGCCCTCTCGCAGGAGGAGTTTTTTGCACAGGTGAACCAGATCGGTCTGTCGGTCATCGGCCAGAGCGAGGGTATCGCTGTGGCGGATAAAAAGATGTACGCTCTGCGGGACGTTACCGCTACCGTCAGCTGCATCCCGCTGATCGCCTCCAGCATCATGTCCAAAAAGCTGGCCTCCGGTTCGGACGCCATTCTGCTGGACGTCACCACCGGCACCGGTGCTTTTATGAAAACTGTTGACCAGAGCATTGAGCTGGCACAGCTGATGGTCGCCATTGGCACCCACCATGGCCGCCGGGTAGCTGCCATGATCACCGATATGGACACCCCGCTGGGGCACAACATCGGCAACAGTCTGGAAGTGATGGAGAGCATGGACGTGCTCAAAGGCCACGGCCCGGCAGACCTGACCGAGGTGTGCCTGCAATTGGCGGCCAACATGCTGGTACTGGCAGGCAAGGGCGATGCCGCCCACTGCCGCGCTATGGCCGAGGCTGTCATTGCGGACGGCTCTGCCTTTGCCAAGTGCAAGGAAATGTTTGCCGCACAGGGCGGCGACATCCGGGTGCTGGACGATTACAGTCTGTTTGCACAGCCCGCCGCCAGCTATGAACTGCTGGCTGAGCAGGACGGCTACATTGTGGCCAACGATGCGGAAAAGATCGGCTCTGCCAGCGTGCTGCTGGGCGCAGGCCGCCAGAAAAAGGGCGATCCGCTGGACTTTGCCGCCGGTATCACCCTGCACAAAAAGCGCGGTGACTACGTCCATAAGGGCGAAAGCCTTGCCACCTTCTACGGCGCTGCGGACAAGTTTGAAGCTGCCGCAGCCGAGTACCGCAGCGGCCTTGTGTACGGCACTGAAAAGCCGGAGGAAGCCCCGCTGGTGTACGCACTTGTCACCAAGGACGGCATAGAGCGGTACTGAGACCGGACGGCAGGGGAGACCTGTTTTTCTGTGAAAATGCAATGCCGGGCAGCTCGCAGGCTGACCGACCTTGCTCTTATAACAATATTTTTTCCGCTGAGGATGCCCAAAGCGTACGCGGTGGGCATTCTAAATCGTTTCGTCCCAAGGGGACTGCTGCACAAAGCTGTGTGGCAGTCCCTTTTTGCGCTTTCACGCTGAGAACAGGCCATCTTGCACAAAAGAACTGTCGCTTTTTAAGCAATTCGCTGTATTTGCGGGACAAACGGTAGAACTTTGCATCGGGATATGGTATACTACACTGTACTTGTATGCCCCGGGAAAAGGGGCTGCCAAAGGAGAAAGGACTTGTTATGAAGATCATTCTGGTGGGCGGCGGCAAGGTCGGCACGGCTCTGGCGCGCCAGCTCAGCGAGGAAGGCCACAACGTGACTGTGGTGGACACCAACAAAGCGCGCGTGGAGCACCTGACCGAAAGCTACGACGTGCTGGGCATTGTAGGCAATGGCTCGTCCATCACCACCCTGTCTGAGGCGGGCATTGAGGATGCGGACGTGTTCATTGCGGTCACCGGCTCGGACGAACTGAACCTGCTTTGCTGCATGTTTGCCAAAAAGGCGGGCCACTGCCACGGCATTGCCCGCGTGCGCAACCCGTCCTACAGCCACGAGCTGGACTTTATCAAAAAGCAGATCGGCATTTCCGCCATCATCAACCCGGAAATGGCAGCGGCAAAGGAGATCTCTCATCTGCTGCGGTTCCCCGGTGCCAGCAAGATCGATACCTTTGCGGACGGCCGTGTGCGGCTGATCAAGTTTGCGCTGCCCGATGCACTGGACGGCGTGGCCATCCGCGAGATCCCCACCCGGCTCAAGAGCGATATTCTGGTGTGTGCAGTAGAGCGTGACGGCGGGGTCATCATCCCCAACGGTAACTTTGTGCTGCAAAAGGGCGATCAGGTCACCTTCCTTGCTACGCAGGAAAAGGCCCATGCCTTCTTCCAGCAGCTGCATCTGCCGGTGCAGCCGGTACGCAACGCCCTCATCGTGGGCGGCGGTGCCATTGCCTACTACCTCAGTCAGGAACTGCTGGAAAACCATGTGCGGGTGCGCATTGTGGAGCGGGATGCCGCCCGCTGCGTAGAACTGGCAGAGCAGCTGCCCGGCGCACAGATCCTGAACGAGGACGGCTCCAACCGCGAGTTTCTGCTTTCCGAGGGTCTGGAATCCACCGAAGCCTTTGTGGCGCTGACCAACATCGACGAGGAGAACGTGCTGCTGACCCTGTTTGCCAAAAAGCACTCCAATGGCAAGCTGGTGACCAAGGTCAACCGTCTGGAATTTGACGATATTCTGGCCGGGCTGGATCTGGGCAGCGTGGTCTACCCCAAGTACATGACCTGTGACTACATCGTGCAGTACGTCCGCGCCCTGCAAAACGAGGCAGGCAACAACATCAAGACTCTGTACCGCATACTGGATGACCGCGTGGAGGCGCTGGAGTTTACAGTGCACGAGGAGAGCGCCGCTACCGGTGTGCCCCTGAGCCAGCTGCACCTGAAAAAGAACCTGCTGCTGTGCTGTATTACCCGCGGCAGCAAGATCCTGATTCCCCGCGGCGGCGACCAAATCCAAGTGGGCGATAACGTCATCGTGGTTACGCTGGAGCACGGTCTGCACGATCTGCGCGATATCGTGGAGCACTGACGGAGGCGGACTATGAACTATGCGATCGTTTTCCGTCTGCTGGGCTATGTGCTGATGATCGAGGGCGCGTTGTTGCTGCTGCCAGCCGCCGCCAGCTTAGTGTATGGCGAGTGGATGGTGCTGGGCGTGTTTCTGCTCACAGCTGCCGTCAGCGCTGGCATCGGCTACGCCCTGCACACCATCAAACCCCGCAGTAAGGTGTTCTATATGCGCGAAGGCTTTGCGGCTACCTCGCTGTGCTGGGTGTTCATCTCGGTGATGGGCGCGGTGCCCTTTGTGCTCACCGGCTGCATCCCGAACCCCGTGGATGCCCTGTTTGAGACGGTCTCCGGCTTTACCACCACCGGTGCCAGCATCCTGCCCGCCGTGGAGGGGCTGCCCAACGGCATTCTGTTCTGGCGCAGCTTCACCCACTGGATTGGCGGCATGGGTGTTCTGGTGTTTCTGCTCTCGCTGCTGCCGCTGACTGGCGGCTCTCACGTCAACCTGATGAAAGCCGAAAGCCCCGGCCCGCAGGTGGACAAGCTTGTGCCTAAGGTGCAGTCCACCGCTAAGATCCTGTACGGCATCTACTTTGCCCTTACCGTGCTGGAGCTGGTGTTCCTGCTGATTGGCCGAATGCCCCTGTTCGAAGCCATGCTCACTGCCTTTGGTACGGCGGGTACCGGCGGCTTCGGCTTCCGCAACGACAGCTTTGCCAGCTTTTCGCCCTACATCCAGTGGGTCGTGACCATTTTCATGATCCTGTTCGGCGTCAACTTCAACGCCTACTTCCTGCTGCTCATGCGCAAGTTCCGCCGCGCTGCTGCCAGCGAGGAGGTGCGGGGCTACTTTGTGGTCATCGTCGTGGCAGTGGGTATCATCACTGCGAATATTTATAGTATGTACAACAGCTTTGGCGAGGCGCTGCGGCAGGCCGCTTTTCAGGTGGGCTCCATCATCACCACCACCGGCTTTTCCAGCTGCGATTTTGACCTGTGGCCGACCCTCTCGAAAGAGATTCTGGTCATGCTCATGTTCATTGGCGCCTGCGCCGGCAGTACCGGCGGCGGCATCAAGGTGAGCCGTTTCCTCATTCTGGGTAAGACCCTGGCCAAGGAGCTCAAGACCGCCCTGCACCCGCAGGTGGTAGCGCCCGCCCGCATGGACGGCAAGCTGCTGAACCACGAGACCATCCGCACCACCAACGTGTTCATTGCGGCCTATATCTTTATCTTTGCGGCCTCCTTCTTCCTCATCAGCCTGAACGGCTTTGATATGGTGACGAACTTTACCGCCGTGGCTGCTACCCTGAACAACATCGGCCCGGGCTTGGAAATGGCAGGCCCAATGCAGAACTTCGGCTGCTTTGCAGACCCCGCAAAGCTGGTGCTCATCTTCGATATGCTGGCCGGCCGTCTGGAGATCTTCCCCATGCTGGTGCTGTTTATGCCGGATACATGGCGGCGGTTCTAAGCCTTTTTTGGGTACGGGACAAGCATAAAAATATTATTTCGGAACACCGGAGTCTCTATGGACGCTCCGGTGTTCTTTTTTGTGAAAGAAGCTGCAAAGGCAGGTGGCAACGGTTAGAAATGCCTTGCGTTCAGCGCCGCATTGCAGTATGATTATAATATCAATTATCTGACCCTTACCCCTGAGCAGGCAGAACCTTTTTTGCAAATGAAATCGTTCTGCATGATAAAGAAGAGAGCAAAAACAATAAAACATACAGGAGGAAATTACTATGGGTTTGATCAAAGCAGGTATGGGCGCACTGGGCGGAACGCTTGCAGACCAGTGGAAAGAATTTTTCTATTGCGATGCGCTGGATAAGGATGTGCTGATGGTCAAGGGCCAGAAGCGCACTTCCCGCCGCAGCTCCAACCACGGCGAGGATAACATCATCACCAACGGCAGCGGCGTTGCCGTGGCCGATGGTCAGTGTATGCTCATCGTGGAGCAGGGCAAGGTGGTGGAAGTGTGCGCCGAGCCGGGCGAGTATACCTTCAATTCCTCCACCGAGCCCAGCGTGTTCACCGGCAACTTCGGCGACAGTCTGGCAGCCACTTTCCAAACCGTAGCCAAGCGCTTTACCTACGGCGGCGACACCGGCAAGGATCAGCGGGTGTACTACATCAACACCAAGGAGCTGGGCGAGATCCTGTACGGCACCGCAACGCCCATCCCGTTCCGCGTAGTGGTCAGCGAGGAGCGGGGCTACAAGCTCTCGGTGAATATCCGCTGCAACGGCAGCTTTACTTACCGCATCTGCGACCCGCTGCTGTTCTACACCAACGTGTGCAGCAACGTCTCCACCCAGTATGACGCATCCGAGATCGCTCCCCGCCTGAAGAGTGAGTTGCTGAACGCTTTGCAGCCTGCGCTGGCGACTCTTTCTGCCAACAAGGTGCAGTATTACGAGATCCCCGCCCACACGCTGGAGATCTCGGACGCCCTCAACGAGCAGCTGTCCAATATCTGGCGCAAAAAGCGCGGCATTGAGGTGTTCTCCTTCAACATCAACTCCCTGTCCATCCCGGAGGAGCAGCAGAAGAAGATCACAGAGTGGGAAGAAAACGCCATGACCACCGATCCCACCACCGCCGCTGCCCGTCTGGTGGGCGGTCAGATCGACGCCATGAAGACCGCCGCAGGGAACACCGCCGGTGCTATGACCGGCTTTATGGGCATGGGCATGGCAGCCGGTGCAAACGGCATGAACGCCCAGAGCCTGTTCGCCATGGGGCAGCAGCCCGCAGCACCCCAGCAGCCTTCTGCCGCCGACAGCTGGAAGTGCAGCTGCGGCGCTATCGCCACCGGCAAGTTCTGCCCGGAATGCGGCAGCAAAAAGCCGGAACCGAAGCCCGCTGCAGACAGCTGGACTTGCAGCTGCGGTGCCACCGTTACGGGCAAATTCTGCCCGGAGTGCGGCAAGCCCCGCCCGGCGGCAGCAGAAGGCTGGACTTGCAGCTGCGGCGCGGTGAACAAGGGCAAGTTCTGCTCCGAGTGCGGCAAACCCAAGCCTGCTGGTACCCCCAAGTATAAGTGCGACAAGTGCGGCTGGGAACCGGCAGACCCCGCACACCCGCCCAAGTTCTGCCCGGAGTGCGGCGACCCCTTTGACGAGAACGACCGCAGCTGAACCCGGCACACAATGACCGATCACACTGCGGGGCAGGGAAGAAGCCTCTGCTCCGCAGATCATAGGAGGAAACACTATGGCAGGAATGCTGGAATATAAGTGCCCCTGCTGCGATGGTGCAATCCAGTTCGACAGCACCACCCAGAAGATGAAATGCCCCTACTGCGACACCGAGTTTGAGGTGGACGCACTGAAGGGCTACGATGAGGACCTGAAAGACCAAAAGCCCAACGAGATGAACTGGGCCACCCCCGGCGGCAGCTGGGCAGAGGGCGAGACCGCCGGTCTGCATACTTATGTCTGCAAGAGCTGCGGCGGCGAGATCGTGGGCGACGACACCATGGCCGCCTCGGCCTGCCCTTTCTGCGGCAACCCCATCGTCCTCACCGGACAGTTTACCGGAGACCTGCGCCCCGACCTCATCATTCCCTTCAAGCTGGATAAAAAAGCGGCGAAGGAAAAGCTGCAGGAGCACCTCAAAGGCAAGACCCTGCTGCCCAAGGTGTTCCGCAGCCAGAACCATATCGACGAGATCAAGGGCGTGTATGTGCCCTTCTGGCTGTACGACAGCGATGCCGACGCCCAGCTGCGCTTTACCGCCACCCGCACCCGCTTTTGGTCGGATGACGACTACGATTATACCGAGACCAGCTACTATTCCGTGCGCCGGGACGGCGTGCTGGGCTTTGACGCGGTTCCGGTGGACGGCTCCTCCAAGATGGCAGACGACCTGATGGAATCCATCGAGCCCTTTGCCATGCAGGATGCCGTGCCCTTCAAGACAGCGTATCTGGCGGGCTATGTGGCCGATAAGTACGATGTGGACGCCCAAAAGAGCATCCAGCGCGCCAACGAGCGTATCCGTCAGTCCACCGAGGACGCCTTTACCCAGACCGTTACCGGCTACGACTCCGTGAAAATGGAGAACAGCAGCATTCAGCTGCACGGCGGCAAGGCAAAGTATGCCCTGTTCCCGGTGTGGGTGCTGAGCACCAGCTGGCAGGGCAACAACTACATTTTTGCCATGAACGGCCAGACCGGCAAGTTTGTGGGCAATCTGCCGGTGGATAAGGCCGCCGCCCGCAAGTGGACGCTGGGACTTACGGCAGCTGTTGGTGTTGCATCCTATGCGGTCATGTGGCTGCTGTGGCTGGCCGGGATTCTGTAAGGGAGGGACGGAAGATGAAAAAGACTGTTACCCCGCTGCGCTCCCTCTGTGCCGCGCTGGCAGCACTGGTGCTGCTGGTCGCGCTGGCCGCACCGGCCTTTGCCGCAGACGGCTTTGCCGACCTGTATTACCGCATGAACGACAATGCACAGGTCCTGACCGAGGACGAGGACGGCGAGCTGGAAGCTTCACTGGAGGAACTGAGCGTCCGCCAGAGCTTTGATGTGATCATTGCTACCATCGACTTGCTGGAAAGCGAGGGCTGCACCAGCATGGAGGAATATGCCGATGACCTGTATGATTACTGCCAGTTCGGCTACGGTGAAAACCGGGACGGCGTGCTGCTGCTGGTGAGCATAGGCGACCGCAAATGGCATATCTCCACCTGCGGCTACGGCATTACCGCCTTTACGGATGCCGGCATCCAGTACCTTGGCGAGCAGATGACTCCCGATATGGCAGACGGTGATTACGCCGCCGCCTTCCGCACCTTTATCCAGTGGACGGACGCATATGTCACCGCCGCCCGCGAAGGCCACCCCTACGATGTGGACAACATGCCCAAGGAGCCGTTCTCGATCGTGTATCTGGGCGTGGCGCTGGTCATTGGCCTGATCACGGCACTGATCGTGACCGGCGTGATGAAGAGCCGGCTCAAGAGCGTGGCACCGCAGCGGGACGCAACCAGCTATGTGCGGCAGGGCAGCATGAAGCTGACCAACCAGCGGGATCTGTATCTGTACCGTGAGGTGCACCGCACCGAGCGGCCAAAGGAGTCCAGCTCCAGCGACTCCGGCGGCAGCTCCACTCACACCTCCTCCAGCGGCTCCACCCACGGCGGCGGAGGCGGCTCGTTCTGAAAACGTTCCCCGCAAGATAAAATCTCAAAAACCGATCCGCAGCAGCCGGTCGCACCCGCGTCCCGGCAACCGCTGCGGATCGGTTTTTACTTTTCTGCCGCCCGACACAAACGACTGATTTTTTCTGCGCCTTTGGGGCTATACTTCCAGTGCAGACGATTTTATATGCAGCAAGGAGCAGACACATGGGCATTTGGGAAAATCTGGGCATGGGCGGTTACCGGGGCTTTTCGCGCCCGGCAGCGCGGCTGTTGCAGCAGGCGGTGCAGCTGGCGGGAGATCTGGGCTGTGAACAGGCGGATACCAGCCATCTTTTGCTGGCAATGCTGCAGCAGCAGGGCGCTGCGGCGCAGTTCCTCACCCGGAAAAACATTACCGAGCCGGAGGTGCGCCGCCAGCTGGCGCAGCGGCGCAGCGCCCCGGCACAGCGGCTGGACCGGCAGTCCATGGCACCGGACCTGCGCCGCACCATGGACTATGCGCTCATTGGGGCGCAAAACGCCCACGTCAGCCGGGCAGAGCCGGAGCATCTTCTCTGCGCCATGCTGGAAGATGACGGCTGCGCCGCCGGGCTGCTGCTGGCGGAGATGGGGCTTTCGCTCACCGAGGCGGTGCGGGAGTGCCGCCAGCTGAGCGGACAGTTTGTGCTGCCCGCCCAGCCCCGGGTGTCGGCCAGCATCCCCCGGGGCAGCCGCGCCAGCGATAAATACTGCCGCGATTTGACCCTGTCTCTTATACACATCTCCGAGCCCACGAGACCGTACTAGATCTCG